>ERZ779902.907-NODE-907-length-11854-cov-3.066616_pt1 | contig 11854 bp, 8 predicted proteins | sample MGYA00511350_ERZ779902 | MGnify/ENA primary metagenome ERZ779902 (study PRJEB29588, sample SAMEA2146908) | human gut metagenome | biome: human gut; feature: human-associated habitat; material: faeces | place: Denmark | collected 2008/2010 ...
GTGGATCTGTCTCGTCGCTGTTTTCTCACTGTTTCGGTTTTGCTTACCGTCGGTGCTTTACTGAAGGCACAAGAGAAGAAGGTAGATGGCGGGCTGGCTGCAATAATAGACAAGAAGGTGCCCGACCGTGCCACACGGCTTGTTCCTGCAGGAGCGTCGGGTATCGGGCATTTCGCACAACACTGTACGGCGTGTCAATTGTGTGTGTCGGCTTGTCCTAATCAAGTGCTTCGTCCTTCGTCCGATTTAAAACATCTGATGCAGCCCGAAATGTCTTATGAGCGCGGCTACTGCCGCCCCGAGTGCGTGAAGTGTGCCGAGGTCTGTCCGGCAGGAGCCATTCGTCCCATTACTACAGTGGATAAGTCAAGTATTCAGATTGGACATGCAGTGTGGATTGCGCAGAACTGTGTGGTCAAAACCGACGGAGTGAGTTGTGGCAACTGTGCACGGCATTGTCCGACAGGAGCTATTCAGATGGTTCCTCAAGATGCCGAAGATGCCTCTTCTTTACAAATACCTGTAGTAAACACAGAACGTTGCATCGGTTGTGGTGCGTGTGAAAATCTTTGTCCGGCACGTCCTTTCAGTGCCATTTATGTGGAAGGGCACGAAGCGCATCGGGTCATTTAATCAAAACTAAAATTTATAGAAAAGAATAGGGAGTCGTTATGCCGGAGGCTGTAAGGGGAGTTCCACAACAAATCTTGCACCTCCGGTGTATTGTGTATCCAGATAGATTTTACCTCCCAACAGGGTAGCGAGGCTCCGGCAAATACTCAGGCCGAGTCCGAAGCCCGGATTCATGCTGTCCAGCTTTTCGAAACGTTGGAAAATCAATTCATCTTTTTCTTTATCAATGCCGCTGCCAGTATCGGTAACAGAGAAAATGATAGAGTGACCTGCTATCTCATAAGCCAGGGTGATGCTACCTTGGGAAGTGTATTTACAGGCATTGACCAGCAGGTTGGTCAAAATCTGCTGCAGGCGTTGTGCGTCTGTATTCAGGATGATTTCCGTATCGGGTTGCTTCAGTTCCAGTCTGACGCCTTCGGCCACTCTGTGTGCCACACCTGCCAAAGTAGATTGGCACAGTTCGGGCAAAACGACATTAGTTAAAGAGATATTATAGTTACCGCTTTCCAGTTTGCTTAGGTCGAGCACGTCATTTACCAATGTAAGCAATAAATTGGTATTGGTGTGCAGATGGCCGAGCAGTTCGCTCCGTTCTTCTTCGCTGAATTCCGCATCGGCATCGTTCAGCAAATCATTAAAACCGATGATGGCATTGAGAGGCGTACGGATTTCATGACTGAGATTCTGCAGGAAAGCCGATTTCAGCTTGTCTGCTTTTTCTGCCTGCCGCCGTGCTTTTTCTGCAGCTTCTTTCTCTACCTTTAAATGCTTGGCATGCTGTCTGCGTGTGAGTGCATATATGAAGGAGAAGCCGGAAATCAATATCAAAATGGAGAATATAACCCAGGCTTTGTGCTCATTGGCTTCTTGCTCCATCTTGATGCGTTGCAACTGTTCTTGTTTATGTATGACTTCCAGACGTTGTTTTTGTGTTTCGGCTTTTTGCAGTTCGATGGCTGTTTGTTGTTGCTTCAACTGCAAGTTGCGGTTCTCCAGCTCGATGCGTGTCTGTTCCTTTTCCAGCATCATCATCTTTTCCCGGTCTTGCAGTTGGCTGAGGCGCATTTCCGTATTTTGAAGCGTCAGCCGGTTCTTTTCCAATTCCAGTTTTTGATTGTTGAAACGGGCGTTGTAGTCAGCTAAAAGTTCATTATTGCGTGCTTGAGACAAAGAATCGCGCATCAATGCACTGTTCAGTTGGTAAGTATAGGCGGTTTCAAAGTCTTTCATCTTTTCATAAATCCGGCTTTTCAGCTCCCATTGAATTTGTAGGTTTCTGATAGAATCGCTATAGGTCATGGCATCTTCATATTTTTCGGTGTGCATAAGATATGTAGCCATGATGATGTAATAGTTTTGTAGAGTACCTGTCTGCAAGACATCATTCTTTTTATAAGATTTTAAAATAGGTATAATTTCTTTTGCCTTTTCGAACTCTTTGGTTCTAGTATAGATGCGTAATAAATTGATATGTGCGCTGGCTTTGGCTTTGTCATTAGGAGATAATTCGATAGATTTTAATGTGTATTCCTCTGCTTTTTTATAATCGTTTAGATTGATATAGCTGGCTGCCAAGGTATAATAGGGATAATATAATTCATTGTCTTTCCCCACCGATTTGTAATAATCCACTGCCTGTTGGTATTGCTGAACGGCGATTTGCGGCATTTTCTGCTGAAAGTAAACATCTCCCATTTGTATATAGCTTTGCCCGATACCGTAAGAATTGTTGAGGCGTAAGGCTTCGTTTTGGTATTTTTTCAGTTCGCTGAGGGCGGCATCATATTCCCAGTTGCGTAGGTAGTAAGTAATAATCCGGTTCCATGCGCCGAATATGTATTGTTTATAAGGGGTCTTGCGTGCAAAGTCTGCCACTTTTTCCTTCTCTTTCAGGAGTGCGGTGATGTTGTCGGTGTAATAGTAATGGTCGGATTTCAGGTTTTTGGCAAGGCATTGCGCTTTCACGTCTCCCTTTTGTTCGGCTAGGTGGAAAAGTGTGTCGGCCATGAGCAATACTTTGGGCTGTTTGATGGAGCGAGTACATTTCTGATAATAAGAAAAGAGTTGGTCGTTTATTTTATAAGGATTGTTTTGACTCATCATTATCGGGCAGAAAAGAAATATTTCAGCCAATAAAATTCTGATTGTACGTTCAATAACCTTCTTCATATCCTACGTGTGTGTTTTACAAAAGTAGCAATTCTTTTATAATTAATACTATAAAAGCGTTTTTCTTTTAAATGATTAAGTAGAAAGAGAAGGCAGGCAAGGTGCTTACAATAAATAATTACCGGGATGGCTTCCTTTTAACAGTTCTACATTTTTCCCATCAAGGATAATAAGTCCCTCTTTTATCATTTTGTTTATCTCTTTGGATAGCGCAGGACGGGTGACGTTGAGATATTCCGCCAGTTGCACTTGGTTGTGGAGTATTTGTATTTTAGAGGAATTCGAATGCTTATGCTCAAACAGGTAAGCGACGAAGCGGTCGCGTACATTTTTGTATGAAAGTACATTGAGGCGTGCCACTGTACATTGATTGCAGTTGCCGGTGATGCACAGGAAACTGCGCAGAATGTTGGGCTCTTCGCTGATTAATTTGAAAGTGGATTCGCGGGAGGCGGTAAACAGAACGCTGTCTTCCAATGCAGTGAAAGTGACAGGCAAACGGTTGTCTACCGTGTTAAACAAATGGGGAGTGGCAAATGCACGTGGTGCTATGATATATTCTATCATTACTTCATTACCGGAGCCGTCGATAATGTCGGCTCTTAGTTTTCCCGATAATAATACGTATAAGCATTTACAGGAAGTTCCTTGCCGTGCCACTTCGTCTTTCTTGTTGACATGGTACAATTGATAATCCAACCTTTCGAGCAAGGTAGACTTTACATTTTGAGGCAAATCTCTGAACAGAGGGATTTGAAACAATGACTCCTTATGTTCTTTCGTACACAGTATCTTTTCCATGGTGTGAGATAGTGATGCGACAAAGATAGGAAATAAAAAAACATTCGTTTAACTTACCAAGGAATATTTAGTAAATATCTGCTGGGTGTAATCATGATTACACTTTTATTAGTCTTGACTTTCTATTTTTGCAAAAAAAAGAAGATGTTATGAAAATATCGACACTTATCAATACACTGCTCCCTTCTCGCAAGTGGAAGGTACTGGCCGTGATTGTGTGTGGCGTTGTGGCAGGTGGCGGAGGGTTGTTCCTCTATTTGCTGCGGGCGCATACTTATTTGGGCGACGATTCGTCGGCTTGTGTCAATTGCCATATTATGGCTCCTTATTATGCTACATGGTTTCACAGTTCTCACAGCCGTAATGCTACGTGTAACGATTGCCATGTGCCCCATGAAAATGCCGTGAAGAAATGGACATTCAAGGGAATGGATGGCATGCGGCATGTGGCTGCTTTCCTCACCCATAGCGAGTCGCAGGTGATAAAGGCGAATGACGAAAGCGCTAATGTGATTATGAATAATTGCATCCGTTGTCATACGCAGTTGAATAACGAGTTTGTCAATGCGGGAAAGATTGACTACATGATGGCACAGGTTGGACACGGAAAGGCATGTTGGGATTGTCACAGGGATGTGCCCCACGGAGGAACGAATACTCTGTCCTCTACTTCTGCCGCGTTGGTACCCTATCCGGCATCGCCCGTACCTGAATGGTTACAGAGAATAAAAAAGAAATAATAATCAAAGGAAAAACATACGATGGAAAAGAAATTAAAATCTTGGCAAGGATGGCTGTTGTTCGGTGGTTCGATGGCTGTCGTGTTTGTGTTGGGACTGACGGTTTCATCATTGATGGAGCGGCGGGCAGAACTGGCAAGCGTCTTTAATAATAAAAAGGTAGAGATAACGGGCATCGAAGCCCGCAATCCGATTTTCGGTGAGAATTATCCGCGTGAATATCAAACATGGACTGAAACGGCAAAGACAGACTTTGAGAGTGAGTTTAATGGAAATGTTGCGGTAGATGTTTTGGAAAAACGCCCGGAAATGGTAGTTTTGTGGGCCGGTTATGCCTTCTCGAAGGATTACTCGACGCCGCGCGGACATATGCATGCCATTGAAGATATCACAGCAAGCTTGCGTACCGGTGCGCCGATGAGTGCAACCGAAGGGCCTCAACCCTCTACTTGTTGGACTTGCAAGAGTCCGGATGTACCCCGTATGATGGAGGCTATCGGTGTGGACTCTTTTTATAATAACAAATGGGCGGCATTCGGTAGTGAAATAGTAAATCCTATCGGTTGTGCTGATTGTCATGAACCTGAAAATATGAATCTTCATATCAGCCGTCCGGCTTTGATAGAAGCATTCCGCCGTCAGGGAAAGGACATTACCAAAGCCACTCCGCAGGAAATGCGTTCATTGGTTTGTGCGCAATGCCATGTGGAATATTATTTCAAGGGCGACGGTAAGTATCTGACATTCCCATGGGACAAAGGTTTTACTGTTGAGGCGATGGAAGAATATTATGATGAGGCCGATTTTGCCGATTACACCCACAAGTTGAGTCGTGCACGAATCCTGAAAGCCCAGCATCCTGATTATGAAATCTCTCAGATGGGCATTCATGCTCAGCGCGGTGTGTCGTGTGCCGATTGTCATATGCCTTACAAGAGTGAAGGCGGCGTGAAGTTCAGCGATCACCACATTCAGAGTCCGTTGGCTATGATTGACCGCACTTGCCAGACTTGCCATCGTGAGAGTGAGGAGACGCTTCGTAATAATGTGTACGACCGTCAGCGCAAAGCAAATGAAGCGCGTACCCGTTTGGAACAAGAATTGGCTAAGGCACATATTGAAGCGAAGTTTGCATGGGATAAGGGAGCTACGGAAGACCAGATGAGAGAAGCACTGAAACTAATCCGTCAGGCACAGTGGAGATGGGACTTCGGTGTGGCTTCTCATGGTGGTGCTTTCCATGCTCCGCAAGAAATCCAACGTATCTTGGGACACGGATTGGATAAGGCAATGCAGGCGCGACTGGCTATTTCTAAGGTGTTGGCCGTTCACGGTTATACCGATGACGTTCCGATGCCGGACATTTCGACAAAAGAAAAAGCTCAGCAATATATCGGTTTGGATATTCCTGCCGAGAAAGCGGCAAAAGACAAGTTCTTGAAAGAAGCTGTTCCAGGCTGGTTGGAAAAAGCAAAGGCTAACGGACGCATTGCGAAATTATAAATTGATTAGCACAGGAACGGATACTTAAGATTCGTTCCTGTGAATGATAAGGAATGAACTATGTGGAATAAACCTTGGAAGTTGAGAGAAGGTATCATGATTGGTGCCGGTCTGCTTGTAACAGGAATTCTGTTACAGGCAACTGTCGGTAAAATAGAATGGGACTGGATTGCCTTTCCGGTGAATGTAATCGTATTGGCAGCTTTTCTGATTCTGTTGGGAGTAATGAATGCCCTGCGGAAGAAGGTCTATGTATTTGGTTGGCTGAGTCATTATACGGCTGCCGTTTCTTCTTTGCTTTGGGTAGTGGTAGCCACTGTCCTGATGGGATTGGTGAAGCAGGTTCCTTCGCATCATGCCATTGATGCGGTGGAGGGGCTTTTTACCCAAATGCTCTCTTCTTGGTCTTTCGTACTCCTATATATATGGATGAGTCTGTCGTTGGGGATGACCATTCTTCGTTCCACCTTTCCCTTCCATTGGAAAAAAATTCCCTTTCTGCTTAACCATGTCGGACTTTTTATAGCATTGGTTGCCGCCACTTTGGGCAATGCCGATATGCAGCGCCTTCGTATGACCACCTCTTTGGGCAATACTGAATGGCGTGCTCAAGATGAAGAAAATCAAAATTTGGTGGAACTTCCTTTGGCTATCGAACTCAACGACTTTACCATCGATGAATATCCTCCTAAGCTTATGTTGATTGACAATGCCACCGGTAAGGTATTGCCCGAAGACGCTCCTGCCCATGTGCTGTTGGAAGAAGGAGTGTCGCATGGCGACCTGCTGGACTGGGAGTTGAATATCACGCAGTCCATCCCCGAAGCGGCTTCGGTGGCAACGGAAGATACCCTTCGTTTCACCGAGTTTCGTTCGATGGGGGCAACGTATGCTATCTATCTGAAAGCAAAGAACCGCAAAACCCATGAAACCAAAGAGGGATGGGTGAGCTGCGGTAGTTTTATGTTTCCCTACAAAGCCCTGAAACTGAATGACCGGATAAGTATGGTGATGCCCGAACGCGAACCGCAACGTTTTGCTTCGGATGTGACCCTGTACACAGAAAGCGGTAAGCAGGAATCGGGCACGATAGAAGTCAACAAACCATACGAAATAGACGGTTGGAAAATCTATCAGTTGAGTTACGATGAAACAAAAGGACGATGGAGTAACATCAGCGTCTTTGAATTAGTGCGCGACCCTTGGCTACCTTATGTCTATATCGGTATCGGCATGATGATTCTCGGTGCCGTCTGTTTGTTTACCACCGCCCAGCTGGGGAGAAGAAAGTCCGGACAGGCTGAAGAAAGAAAGGAGGCACACTCATGAGTTGGGATTATTTCATCTTCTTTGCCATTGTTGCTCTGATTTGTTGGGCAATCGGCGCTTTTGCCGCTTGGAAAGGAAAACGCAAGGCATTGGTTTACGGCTTTACATTGGCAGGACTGGCGATATTCTTCACCTTTATCCTCTTGATGTGGATATCGTTGGAGCGACCGCCCATGCGCACAATGGGAGAGACACGCTTGTGGTATTCTTTTTTCCTGCCCTTGGCAGGACTGATAACCTACTTCCGTTGGAAGTACAAATGGATTCTGAGTTTCAGCTTCATTCTGTCATTAGTCTTTATCTGCATCAATCTGTTTAAACCTGAAATTCATAATAAGACGTTGATGCCCGCGCTTCAAAGCCCATGGTTTGCTCCTCACGTCATTGTATATATGTTTGCATACGCCATGCTGGGGGCTGCTGCAGTGATGGCGGTCTACCTGCTATGGTTCAAGAAGAAAACACCTGGAAGGCAAGAACTCGATTTATGTGATAACCTAATCTGTGTGGGACTTGCCTTTATGACTTTGGGAATGCTCTTCGGAGCAGTATGGGCCAAAGAAGCATGGGGACATTACTGGGCATGGGATCCGAAGGAGACTTGGGCGGCAGCTACTTGGTTTGGCTATCTGGCCTATATCCATTTCCGCTTGGGATGCCCCGCCGACTATAAGAAAGCATTGATTATCTCACTTGTGGCATTCGTGCTGCTCCAAATGTGCTGGTATGGCATCAATTACCTGCCCTCGGCGCAAGGAGTGAGTGTACACACATATAATCTGAACTAATTTAAAAGAATAAAGCGATGAAACATTTTAGACTATTGGCGGCAAGTTTACTCTTGCTTCCCGGCCTGACGTATGCGCAGGATGACAATAAGGAAAATGAGTTTAGTATGTCCGCACAGATTCGTCCGCGTGCTGAATACCGTAACGGTGCATTACTTCCTCGTGAGGAAGGGGAGCCTTCTGCCTCCTTCATCAACAATCGCGCCCGCCTTTCTATGGAATACAGACGCACGGGTTTGAGCATGAAAATATCTGCCCAGCACGTGGGAGTGTGGGGACAAGATCCTCAGATTGACAAGAACGGCCGTTTCATCATGAATGAGGCTTGGGCTGAGTTGACTTCAAAGAACGGCTTCTTTGCTCGCTTGGGACGTCAGACGCTTTCTTATGATGACGAACGCATTTTGGGCGGATTGGATTGGAATGTAGCAGGACGTTATCACGATGCCCTGAAACTAGGCTATCGGGATGAACACAACCAACTTCATTTGATTCTGGCCTTCAATCAGAATGATGAGAAATATGCAGGAACTTACTACAATGCTATCGGGCAGCCTTATAAGAGCATGCAGACAGCATGGTATCACTATAAAGCAAAGGCCACTCCGTTTGAAGCCTCCCTGCTGTTTATGAATCTGGGTTGGGAAGCCGGTGACGAGCAAAAGGCGAAGAGCCGCTATATGCAGACCATGGGCACCTATCTGACTTTTCATCCGGGCAATTGGAATTTGAACGGCGCTTTCTATTATCAGTCGGGAAAGAGCAAGCCCGATAAGAATATGAATTCAAAGAATGTCTCCGCCTATATGTGGAGTGTGGTCGCTTCTTATAAGATAGACAAAGCGTGGTCGGTTACCGTCGGTAGTGATTACCTGAGTGGCAACAAGGAAGAAGGTGACAAGAACAAGGCCTTCGACCCGCTTTACGGCACCCATCATAAGTTCTATGGAGCCATGGATTATTTCTATGCTTCTTCATGGGTGCAGGGTGTATCGGCTCCCGGCTTGTGGGACAATCGCATCGGACTAGCGTTCAAGGCATCGCCGAAAGTTGCATTGCAGGTGAATTATCATTATTTCAGTGCGGCACAGAAGCCGTTGCTCGGCGGGGAGAAGCTGAGCAAAGGATTAGGCTCCGAAATAGATACTCAGGTGGATTGGAGCATTATGAAAGACGTGAAACTGTCAGCCGGTTATTCATTCATGTTGGGAACCAAGACCATGGATGCAGTGAAAGGCGGTAATCATAGCAGTTGGCAGGACTGGGGATGGGTTTCTTTGAATATCAATCCGAAACTCTTCTTTGCCAAATGGTAATCTGATGAAGAGCCCTCACTGAACTGAAACAGCCTATCATTATGTCATCCGAGACTAGTGGAGGGGGACTGTCGGACTTTTGGCACCCCTCCATCTGCTTCAATGGAAATGTAGCATAGGAGAGGATTTCTTTTTTATCAAGAACGTACCGTTTTTCCCTTTCCGCTTATCGTTTCTATATCCAGACAGATAATCTCTGTCCGGTGAAAAGATTTCTCGGCATATTTAGCGCCGACAGTTTTGTCGTCGGGTGAGTACTGTTCATTGGTATAATTTATTATTATTTTTCCTTTCGTTCGGATACAAAGAAAATGAAAATAAGGGAGATAACCTAATAATCATTGGGCGGATGGCTACTATTGGGTTAAGTTTGACTGGACACTCTCCTTGCGGCATGTAACATATCTGTCTGTTTAATATAGTCTTCGCCATTGACTCTTACTATTTCTTCTTCAGTAATCCTCTGCGCAAAACAGTTAGAATGTATTTTATCTCTCATTCTCTCACTCGTGTTGTTGAAAGTCCGATGTATAAAGCCTTTCAGGTATGAGAGATGCGGGTGAGAGACGCTTGGAAAGGTGAGAGCATTGCTCTCATTTTTGCCCAATAATGTATTTTTTGTAGGTTACATGTCATTATTTCCTGCTATCCGATGCGAATACTTTCATTTGAAACTATCCGAAAGGCAGCTACCTTCTTAAATGCCTATTCTTGCTCATGTAGAATGATATTGTGCAGTTTTACTGTCTAATAGATAGTTTTCTTAGAAACTTCTTGAAATTTTGCTAGGATTAATTAAATCTTCATTATCTTTGAACCCTAAATCTAAAGATTATGAGTGACCAAATAAAGCAAATAGCCGAACGTCTTCAGGGATTGAGAGACGTTTTGGAACTGACTCCCCAAGAGGTGGCCGAAAGTTGCCAGCTCACGGTGGAAGAATACTTGGGTATGGAAAGCGGTGAGAAAGATATATCAGTCAGTGCTTTGCAGAAAATTGCCCGCAAATATGACATCGCACTGGATGTGCTGATGTTTGGTGAAGAACCTAAAATGAGTGCTTACTTCTTGACCCGTTGGGGCACAGGGGTGTCAGTGGAGCGTACCAAAGCATATAAATATGAATCATTGGCATCGGGATTCCGCGGACGCAAAGTAGATCCGTTCATCGTTACCGTAGAACCGAAGCCCGAAGATACGCCTATTTATTTCAATTCACACGAAGGACAAGAGTTCAACCTGGTGATAGAAGGACGTATGTTGCTTAACATTAACGGAAAAGAACTTATTTTGAACCCGGGTGACAGCCTTTACTTTGATTCTGCTCAGCCTCACGGCATGATGGCACTGGATGGCAAGACTGTGAAGTTCCTGGCAGTAATTATGTAAATTGTAAGAGTATGGTAGAAAGATTCTTAGAACAAACCGCTTTTACCTCACAAGAGGATTTTATAAAGAACCTGAAAATCAAGGTTCCCGAAAATTTTAATTTCGGTTATGATATTGTTGATGCTTGGGCTGCTGAGGAACCCGACAAGAAAGCCTTGTTGTGGACCAACGATAAAGGTGAATCCCGACAATACACCTATGCCGACCTGAAAAAATATACCGATATGACGGCATCTTATTTCCAAAGTCTGGGCATCGGTCGCGGTGATATGGTGATGTTGATACTGAAACGCCGTTATGAATTCTGGTTCTCGATTATCGCGTTGCATAAATTGGGAGCAGTGGTGATCCCGGCTACCCACCTGCTGACAAAGAAAGATATCGTGTACCGCTGTAACGCTGCGGACATCAAGATGATTGTTTGTGCAGGAGAATCGGTTATCACGGATCATATTGTAGCTGCCATGCCGGATTCCCCCAGCGTGAAGAAACTCGTCAGTGTAGGTCCCCAAGTAGCCGAAGGATTCGATGATTTCCACAAAGGGATCGAAAATGCCGCACCTTTCGTGAAGCCGGAGCATCCGAATACGAACGAAGATATCTCACTGATGTACTTCACCTCCGGTACTACCGGTGAACCTAAAATGGTAGCGCATGACTTTACCTATCCGTTAGGTCATATCGTTACCGGTAGCTTCTGGCACAATCTGGACGAGAACAGTCTCCATCTCACCATCGCCGATACCGGTTGGGGGAAAGCTGTATGGGGCAAACTTTACGGACAATGGATTGCCGGAGCAAATATATTTGTGTATGACCACGAGAAATTTACCCCTGCCGCCATCCTGGAGAAGATACAGGATTATCATGTAACTTCTCTCTGTGCACCTCCCACCATCTTCCGTTTCCTCATTCACGAAGATCTGACAAAGTACGATCTCTCATCACTGCAATATTGTACCATCGCCGGCGAAGCTCTGAACCCAGCCGTATTTGAGACCTTCAAGAAACTGACAGGCATCAAACTGATGGAAGGATTCGGACAGACAGAAACCACGCTGACCATTGCTACCATGCCTTGGATGGAACCGAAACCGGGAAGTATGGGATTGCCCAATCCACAATATGACGTGGACCTGATAGACAACGAAGGCCGCTCTGTAGAAGCGGGAGAACAAGGTCA
>ERZ779902.913-NODE-913-length-11811-cov-2.633974_pt1 | contig 11811 bp, 8 predicted proteins | sample MGYA00511350_ERZ779902 | MGnify/ENA primary metagenome ERZ779902 (study PRJEB29588, sample SAMEA2146908) | human gut metagenome | biome: human gut; feature: human-associated habitat; material: faeces | place: Denmark | collected 2008/2010 ...
TTTTTTTTTGCGGCTCTCTTTCCCCCCCTCTCTCACAGCTTCTGTTTCCGTAGGCATCTCAACCTTCTCTGCAGCCTGTGTCTCTGTTGCAGCCTGTGTCTCTGTTGCAGGCTCTGTCGGTGTATCCTGTGCTTTTTTGCCGCATGATGCAAGGGTAAATATCATCACGCCTGTAAATAATATTGCTGTAAATCGTTTCATTTATTAAAACTCCATTTTCTTTTTACTACATTATAGACAACCCCATGATATTGTTCAAGTATTAGGCAACATTACTTTCATTTTCTCCTTTTCTTAACTTTTTATCTATTTTTATTCTCTATAAACTATCAAGTGGTAAAATGTTGAAAGCAAAACTTTCTAAAAATACTCTATAATAAACTCAATTACTTTCTTAAACTTTCCTTGAATAATCATTCCAATAATTCCCACTATAACAATAATTATTCCTATATAAAACATAACATATGAATCAATAAACCATGTTGTTATTTCCATTATTGCACATCCTATGACAAAAATCACTACTGACAAATTAGAAACTATTTTTTTCATTTATCCTCCTTATTTTGTCCGATAATTTTCATTAGAAAATAATCTCTATTTTTCTTTCTTAATCATAATTATCTTCATATCTCTTATAGTTATTTGTGGCAAATCTGGCCAACCATGTATCAGGCGGAAGTGTCCATAAAATCACCAAAATCCACACTATGATACCGATAGCCCTGTAAACACCACAAAGCTCCGTGCATGGTGCAATATCCAGACACGCAAATACAGAAAAAACACCACAAATAATAAATGCAATACCAAAATACACCAACCAAAAATTATTCTCCCAGCGATTCTCAAAGAAAAACCCTTTTATTTTTCTCCGCTGTAATATAAGCAATACCACACCGGCTATAGTCATCGCTATATTAGCCGCTTGATAAACATATATTCCCAATATAAATGCAAGTAGTATCGCAGAAATAAAGACTCCGCATATTCTTGCTCCGGCTATGCCATCACTTGACACTTCATCTTTGATATTACTCATAGCACCTTTAATCTGTATTATAAAAAATACCAAATAAAACATAAGACCTGCTATCACAAGTCCAAGCCATTTGGGCAAGCCGAAAACTGCTTCTCCGATAAAGCAGCCTATTGCCAAAACACATAATTGTATGAATAAAATTTTTAAATTCTTCTTCATATTCCCCCTTATTTTGTCACTCCTGTTTGCAACCGTTCCTGACTCCTCAACTGTTGTTAATTTCTTTATATCCTATAATCCATATATCTTCAACCATAAATACATGAATGACACGAATGGTACTCAACAAATTTAGCAGGCTTATTTCCAAGATAAAAATAACATGACAAAAACCATATTTCAATAATAACCCCGTGAACGATGCACTTAACTACTCAATACCTATTTTTATCATATTGTATTATACCTCTTGAAATTATCTATAGCTCAATTATAGACAGACTCACAGTATTTTTCAAACAAAATAATTATAACCATAAATGCCCTAAATTTTAATAAGATATTGCAAGAGCCAATACCAACCCGTAAGATAAAAAGGCTCTATAACGCTAAACGTTTAATATGTCTTAAATCCGCGATATCACAAGCTTTCCATCCTGCACATCAACCCTGACCTTATTAGACTCTATCCCCGCTGCCTCAAGCATCTCATCAGTGAGTTTTATCCTGTGTGCCTTATCCAATACCGTATATTCCATTGCAGGGTGTTTCTTCAATTTCTCCGTGCTTACCTTTCCGTCAGATATAAGCACTGTGCGGTCTACACGGCCTGCAAGTGCCATATCGTGTGTGACTATGATGATGGTTATACCAAGCTCTTTGTTCAGCTTATGAAACAGCTCATAGATTGTATCAGCAGTCCTTGTATCCACGGCTCCGGTCGGTTCATCCGCAAGCAGTATATCCGGCTTATTTGCCAGTGCCACCGCTATCGCTGCACGCTGCTGCTCTCCTCCCGATAGCTGAGCCGGAAGCTTATCCTTATGCTCCTGTAATCCCACTGCCTTTAACAGTTTAATGGCATAGCTTTTATTATCATCCTTGCGCTTTTTTATAATTTCTCTGTGTTTTAAATTATCGGTATTACCTGAATTTTCAAACATCATCACGGCTTCGACATTCTGCAGCACAGTCAGGTATGGGAACAGATTTTTGGCACTTTTCTGCCACACAAAGCCCACCTTGTCCCTGCGGTATCTCACCATTTCAGCTTCTGAATATGTGGAAATGTCTTTTCCGTCAATAGTGAGTACTCCCGCTGTGGGTGTTTCCAGTCCTCCTATCATATTTAAAAGGGTGGATTTTCCACTGCCGGATTTTCCTATTACCGCAAGCATCTCTCCTGTTTCCACCGTCAGGTCAAGTCCCTCCAGTGCCATCACCTTTTTATCGTCTGTCTCATATATTTTTACCAGTCCATCGCAGTTTATCATCTACTTTTCCCCCTTTTAATTTAAATTACTATGCCGTCACTAAGCTCAAACACTTCATCTCCCAGCTCCATCAGGTTCGGATCATGCGTGGTCATAACTATTGTAATGTCCTCATCGTCTATCAACTCACGGAACAATCGCATGACTTCAAATCCAGCAGCGGTATCGAGTGCTCCTGTCGGCTCATCCGCAAAGACCACCTTCGGGCGATGAACCACAGCGCGCGCTATCGCAACTCTCTGCTGCTCACCTCCCGATAGTTGTTCCGGCATATGATCCATGCGCTTTGAGAGTCCGACACGCTCCAGCAGCTCTGATACTTTGTCATGCGTATTCTCATTTATCACATCGGTTTTTGCATCTCCAATGTCATTATCCATATCAGTCAAATTCTTTTGTATCTGACGTTTATTTTTTGCAAGTCTAAGGGCAAATTCCACATTCTCATATGCCGTCATCGTGGGAATTAGTGCTATAGACTGGAATACAAATCCCATCTCATACCGCCTTAGCATTTCCCGGTCTTTCTCGGTCATCTGCTCGAGGTTTTTATCCAGAAACTGCACACTTCCCTCTGTCGGCATATCAAGCGCACTAAGGATATTAAGAAGTGTGGTCTTTCCGGAGCCGGAACGCCCTTTTAAGATGGCAAGTGTTCCTTTTTTTATCTCCATGGATACTCCGTCAAGTGCGTGGACTGTTGTACCATCTCCCGCCTTGAAATATCTTTTTATATTTTGAGCAATTATCGCATTTTCCATATGTCACGACCTCATTTTTTACATGCTAACTATCTTCTCCAAGCCTCAGTGCCTGTGCTATCTTCATACTCTTAAGCAGTCTGCTGATAACCACATAGCATACGGCTACAGCCACGAAAAGTACTCCTGTAAGCTCCAGCATATCAGATGGATAAATATATACATTTACTCCGATATTGTGTTTCTGCGGCAGATATATGATCGATATGAGCCTTACAAACATCGCTGTTGCAGTTATACCTATGCCTGCTCCCGCAAGAAGCGGCAGAAATGATAAAAATATCTGCTCGTTTAAAAGCATTGCTTTTACCTCTCTCATTCTCATTCCCATTGCGCGGTATATACCAAACTGCAGCTCCCTCTGTTTTAGTGTCATAACCCAATACAGCAAAAATCCTACTGAGCACACTATCAGTGAAAGTATAAAACTTAATGTAAACATACCGTTTGTGATCTGCACTGTGGCTGAGTTTTTATTCTCGTCTATAAGCTGCTGCGCGGATGTTAAATTTTTGTATATATCATCCACCGTTTTTCCTTTTGACAGGTTCATCCACACACTGTACGGTGTCATGCCGAACTTTTCCACAACCCTAGCATAATTTGCAACGATCAGGTATTTCTCCTGCTCGGTCACATTTTTGTCTGCATCTGTCTCATAGGTGTAACGCTCGTAGCCCGGAAAACCTTTTACTATGGCACATACCTTTACATTCTCGGATGCGTAGATCTGATCTTCATCGACAGCCTCCGGTACATACCTTGAGTAATTTAAGCTGTCACCAACTTTAAGTCCCAGATCTTTTGCCAGATTTGACGAAATGATGACTCCGTCCGGCTCTTTTGCCAGCTCATTCAGGTAATTGAACCAGTGCGCGTCATTAATATCATCATTTTGGTCACTCTGCAATTTCGCAGTCTCACCGAATTCTTTTGTGTTTATCGCCATAAGATATGCATCCGAAACCGAACCACTGCCTGCGGAAATATCTACCCGCTCGTCCTCAAGCACACGCGTGACACCGTCACAGATGCCCTCATTTTTGAGCGACTCGTATTTACCGAAATCAGGCTCGTCATACATCCAGCTTACAGAGCCATCTTTATTCTTCTGTATCCTGAGTCTGAAATCTTCGTTGTATATCGCATCACACCCCACATTGTAGGCGATCCGCTGTTCCATATTGCTGTTCATGGTGCGCGCCATATTCGCGTCAAAAATACCGCCAGCCACTGTCATGATAAGAAATACTGCCAGAAATCCCTGATTGTATCTGGTTCGTTTCAGCTGTAAAAATGATGCATACATTGCCGGAGAAAAACGCTTTTTAAAGAGCCTGTCCACAAGCAGAATAATAAGTCCGGTAAGTCTTACGCACAAAAGTGCCGCTGCAAATATAAAAATCGAATTGTCCAGTATCATGACAGGATCTATGCTCCTGTTCTCAAGAACAGATATCGCAAGCGTACTCTTCTGCTTGTTGTAATTGTAAAGCAGATATGCTGACAGAGCCAAAAGTATAATGTCTATAAAGCATTTCTCCCAAAGAGGCTTTTTCTTTGATATTCGTCCCCTGCTGTGCTCTGATATGGCATCCTTTGATTTTTTCCACACCGGAACTGTGATAAACAGCACCATGATAACTGCCGCTGCCACCGCATAGACAAGCATCTGCCATACAAATCTGTAAGTGCCTATATCCTTTGCCGTAAATCTTAAAAATCCGTCTGTAGATGCGGCAGCCCGGCACATTATATATCCGAGTACTATTCCAAGTACACAGCCCGCAAACGCTATTATTCCCGACTGCTGCAGGTACAAAATAAATACCTGTAATTTTGTCGCACCGCGGCTTCTTAAAACAAGTATGTCATTTTCCTCGAGCGAAAGTATCTGTGCAGATATCATTCTTATAAATAAAATCAAAAGCACAAGACACGGCAGCTCCAACGCCCAAAGCATCCGCTTTATCGTCTTCTGCTGTGTAAAAAAGCGCTCCAGCGTATCACGGATGTTGTCATTGTAGAGCTTGTCAGCATCCTTAAACTGCTCCATATAACCGTCATATAGTGAGGCATTTTCCGTGTTGATCTGCCTGTAATCCAGCATGAGGAAATCACTGTAGCTGATATTGTCCTCGCTGTAATACTGCATCATTTCGTCAAAAACATCCTGCGAAACAAATATCACATCGCCCATATCCGAAAGCGTCTTGGCCCAATATGGATCGTTTATATCTTTTTCACGGCAGATCTGTGATATGACGAAAGAAATTTCCTTTTTCCCACTGCCATCAGGTACATGTAAATAGATTTTTTCACCTGCTACAAGTCCGTAGTGATCCATTGTCTTTTCGCTTATACTGCATTCGAATGTGGCTGTGTCAGTCTGAGATTTTACAACATCCGCGTACTCCGAAAGTCCCGGCAGATATCCTATTGTAAAATAATTGTTAGGTCCTCCAAACTCTGTATCTGCGCGTCCTCCTGAGAGTGTGATAAGCAGCTGTGAGGAAACCTTGTTTATATCCACATATTCAGTCCACTTCTTTTCGTATCCTGACAGCTTATCAAGTACTGACTGCGAATCAGGATAATCTGCCACCGCATATGTTCCCTCGCGGCTCATCTGTGCTGGAAACTCATTCTGCTGTGTGGCATGATCCGTAAAAAGTCTGTCGAGTATCTGATTGCCCGCGCCCTTTTCAAACATAGGGTGGCACACAAAAAGTGCTATAAACAAAGCCACTCCCATAAGCAGACACAAATTTAACCATTTTCTGTTTTTTAATTTATTAATTACGAAGCCAAACATATTTCATCGCCCTCATCAATACCGTAAAGCACAAGTGTATTGCTGCCTGATGTATAATCGCTCAATATTACCGGCTGCTTTACCACGCTGTCCCCATCAATTTTCCACACATAGTAGGATATATCATCTTTGTCCATCGGATTGACCTGCTTGTGTATGATCGAAGTCGGCACCACTACCACCTTTTTAAAAGAAACATAAGAAAACTTTACAGCAGATGCCCTGGTCAGATCATCCGGTATTCCATTGTCAAGTTTTATATAAAATGCTGCATTTCCATATCCCGAATCTGTGTTTCCGGTAATATGCACACCTTTATCATCCTGATTTATATATCCCTTTTGAGCAACACTACCGTAACCGGCAAAACCGATACAGCTTCCGTAGATCGTTGTACCGTCCAGCTCAAGTGATACGCGCTCTCCCACATCTGCTATATTGTCCTTATATACTTTATAGCTATTGCTATCCTTTACCTGAACCAGCAGTACGTCCGTGGAATTTCCGGTTATCTGCAGGATATCTGAGCCTTCCTCCACATTATCTCCTGCCTTGACACTCACCTTTGAAACTTTTCCGTCATTTTTGGCATATACTGAAATATTTCCTTTGCCGTCATTTCCTGCGCTTATGCTGTCATATGCTGACTGTAGCCGGGAAAGCTGATAGGTGTGGTCTGCACAGGCAAGTTTTTTCTGCAGATCAAGCAGCTGTAAGTTCAATTTCAACTGCTGCTCATCATATGCTGTATCCGGCTTTTCATCCTGCCGGTTATTTTCTTCTGCGCTACTACCACCTTCAGATAAATCTTTTATCTGTTTATCGTAATCAGCAATCTTCTGCGCATAGGATTCATTCTCCGAGTCGATCGCATTTTTCGCCTCTGTTATGGCAGCTTTGCCCTCTCCGGTATCCACCACGTAAAGCAGCATCCCCTTTTCTACCGTATCGTCCTGCTTCACATTGACCGATACGATCTGCCCTTCATAATCACAGGTTTCGGTTATCGTCCCTGCGTCAGATCTGCTGTAGCGCACACCGTAGTTTGCTATATCAAAATCAGACCTTGTTACCGTATATTTGCTATACTTTGTCGGAACCTGATCTGTAGAATTATAGTAGACCAGCTCCCCCTCTTTTAAGCCCTCTGTGACCTGTGTATAGTTTTCATCAGACTCACCTGTTGTTATGATGCGTTTCTCGCGGCCGCCCTCATCATTTTTCACATAGACATATCTGGTATCGCCTTCCTTATAGATGGAATCTTTTCCCACGACAAGTGCCTGGTCCGCTTTTGTCTTTTCAAAATATACCGGATACATCTGTCCTGCCGTAAGAAACGGCTTTTCCCTGCTTTCCACGCACACATCCGGATAGCGGTTGTTTATCTTCGAAAGTACCAAAACCTCTGATGTATATTGAGACTCGGTGACATCATATTTTTCGCCATCGACTATCACATATTTCTTGTCATAATCACTGTATTTGTACTCATTTATGGCTGTATCTTTTATATCCAGCACAAGGTCATCCGTATCTGAGACAATGACTATATTCTCGTATGCCGCAGCAGACCTTCCATCTGTCAGCTTCTTAGTGTAAGTGACAAGACCGCTGTGGACTGCCTTAAGCGTTCCATCATCAACGATCTGCTGATATAAAGCCATCTGCTCATTGATCTTTTGCACGCGGTATTCGTGAAGCTGCTTATCGTACCGTTCATTTTCCTGTTCTGTGGCAATCTGCGTATTGTAATCATCTTCTGTGCTCTCTTTTTTCTCAATCTGTTCTGTTGAAAATTCGTCCGTATCCGCAGCCTGACTCTCCCATAATTTGATCTGCGTATCCGAGATCTGAGCGGATATCTCATATGTCTCATTCTCATGCACCAGCGCATCCTTACATTCCTGCAACTGTTTTTTTGCCTCATCCACATCACAGACAGCAAGCACATCCCCTACATTTACTGTATCTCCCGGCTCCACATATATCTGTGAAATATTTACATTGGCACTGTAGTAATTGCAGTAATCCCTAGGAACTGCGGTAGCCATCAGCACCTGCAGGGAGCCGATCGTACCGTATTCCACAGGTCTATAGGCTTCATTTAACGCTACAGGTTCTTCAAGCTCCGGAATGCTGCTTTCTGTCATTTTTCCACAGCCGCCTGCCAAAAACGACACACATATCCCCAATACTGCCAGCTTTTTTATTGATAAAAGGTTTCTGATCTTCACTGCAAAACCACCTCATCCCCGCTTTTAAGTCCTTCTGTGATGATCCGGTAGTCTCCTACCTGATCTCCGACACTTATCCATACCGCCTGTCTGTATCCATTCTCATCCAGTGTGTATACAAAATACCTGCCATCCTTCTCATGTACTGCGTCCTTTTGCACATACACAGCATTTTCTATAGCAGGGCGCGTCACTTCCATGGAAAATATCTGTGCATCCGATACTGCCGACATGTCCGATACCGGTTCAAAAACAACCTTTTTATCGTCCACCTCTTTTACCTTAAGTTCAAACTCTATATCAGATGCTGTTGCCGTGTATATATCACCTACATTAAAGTCATAACCTTCCGGTCTGTCAGCCTCGTAATTGCCGTTTCCGCTGATTTCTGTTATAAGATTGCTACCCGGTTCAAAAACCCCCGCCAAAAGCGAATTGTTCATTGCTGTGATCGTGCCATCCTCGGATGCCGTGATCTGATATCTCGACAGTTTTTCCTCTGCCTCATCAAGATAAAGCTGCGCAACCTCTGTATCCTTATCAAGCCGGGCAATATCGCTTGAATAATCCTGAGTATCATCGATTTTCATAATAGCCCTGTAGTGCTCTGCCAGAAGCTTATTCTGACTGATCTGCCCGCTGTAGTCCTCAATCTTTTTCTGTATCTCCCCGGATTTAAAAGCCACCAGTATATCACCCTTTTTCACATGATCACCCACTGCCACATTTACCTTTTCAAGCGTAAGCTCCGTGTTTGTCGCACCATAGGAAAACCTGGTATAGCCCTGCGCGCTCAGACTGATGGTAGTCTGAGGTGTGAGTGAACCGCTCTGTACCGTAACTGTCTGGTATGATATTTTCTCGTAGGAAGCTCTGTCCGTCTGTTCAAGCTCCTTTTGTGCCACCCCACATCCTGAAAATAAAATAGAGGTAATTGCAGCGGCAAGTGTCAAACGCCCTATATATTTTTTCTTTTTATTAATCATATATTTTCCACATCTTTTCCAAATAAATATGAACCTGATCTATTATCTAAAAATGTAACTCCATGTATAAACTTTATTGCAGCCAATAACAGTATCTTATATTAGATCATCACTCCTTATGATCGTGCCGTCTATCGCATTCACATACACCGGATATCTGTCGTAGCCCTTATCCTGTTTTGACAGACACCATGCCGGAACATAAGTACATTTATCCTTGTCAGATGCATCCTTCAAACGGATATATCCGAGCTTTAGATTGTTGTAAGTGTGATTTTGTGTAAAATCATACTGATCTGAGTTTTTTGTCATGTCATCCTTGATGATCTCTTTAATAGTGTCCATTGACAAGAGTTCTACGTTTTTTGACTCATTTACAATATCAACCGGGTAAGAAACAGTAAATTCCGTCACTCCCTGATCCGTCACAATAAAGGAACTGCTGCCATATGGCATAAAATCATCATAGTTATCGAGTGTCTCCCATATATCCATATTCCGGGTGAAATCAAGTGACTTGCAAAACGCTATACCATCTACACCCTCGCCATAATCTATGATATATCCCCAGGCTGTATCCTTTATAACGCTCTCTGTATCATCAGTTTTTACGGTATCATCGCCATCCTCTATCACTCCTGCACTCCACTCGTAGTCTGAGGTTCCTATATATACCTGTGAAGCCCTGCCTAATTTATTTTGAAATTCTTCTGACTTCTTTACAGCTTCGTCTTTGGTCAATACACACTCGTTGTCATATGCAGAGGTAGTATCTCCACCTGTAGAACCTCCGTTAAGGCCCCCTACACCCTGCTCCTGTGCAAATGATGGTGGTCCGTAATAGCCATACTCACTGCTATCATATGATGTGCCCTCACTTCCTGCTTTAAGAGGCTGTGCTGAAATATATTCAAGCGAACCGTCCTCAGCAATTCCAAACCTAAGCTCACAGAAAACATTACCAATATATCCCAGATACTCATTACAATCCGTATAATCTGTAGCTTTTTCACGCGTATCCAGTGCAGACGGTTCTGCCTTTTCATACTGTTCCAGCAGATCATTTTCAATTTTCATCACCCTGCTGACGCCCTCTTCTGTGGTAAGTCCCTGATCAATTTCGTACTGATATCCGGCAATCGCATTTTTTACAACTTCCATACCGTGATATATCTCTTCTTTCGTATAATGAGGTATGTCGTGATAATATACGGTACTATAGCCAAAATAAGCCTCTATCACACTCTTTTTGAAATCGGCACCCACCTTTATATTCTTCACCTCAACAACCGACATGCTTTTGCAGTCCGGCAGGGTAATGTCTGCTGAAATATCCACATCCACACTTTTGTCCGATGTCTCAACAGAAAAGCTGTCATTCCATTTCGTACTGTCGTCAAACGCACTTATATCGCTTCCTGCTTTTGTGTTTATATTTTCAGTTTCCATATTGTAATCTACTTTTTTTCCTGAACAGCCTGTGAGTGAGATGATTACTATCGCTTCAACGATCGTCATAGCCGCTGCGAGTATTCTTGTGTGTTTTCTCATATGCCAATCCTCCCTGATATGTCACATTTTTTCTACAACATAATTATTCCTGTGAAAGTACGGTCCGATGTAAACATTCTGTATCTTAACTCAGATCGTCCGGATGTATCACACTTCCGTCAATCGCGTTGATAAATACAGGGCATGCATTTGTAGTGTCTTTCTGCAGCAATTCCAGACTCCATGCCGGAATATAACTGTATTTTTGCATATCAGTCCGGTTGTTTACCCTTATGTATGCAAGTTTTAGAGTATAATATTTTACATTTGTATCCAGTACATATTCATCAGCATTGTTTTTAAGTTCATCCCGGGCAATATCAAATATATTTTCCAAAGGAAGCATTTCTACATTTTCCTGTTTTCTTACTATACTTACCGGGCAGTCTATAAAGAAAGTACCTATACCATATTTATCAATATAAAAATTGTAGAATTCATTATCAAAAGTATCCTCTATACTATCACCATATTTCATATTGTATCCGCTGTAATCCATCGGGTTTAAAGCATCATCAAATAATATTTTGCCAACTCCGATATTGTAGTAAAATCTATAACCACTTACACACTCATGTATATCATCTTCCTGATACACCTGATTGGCTCTTTCGTTATATCCACTCCATTTCAGCTGCGAACTCTCAGTCTGCGGGATGGATGAAAAACCTGTCTCTTTCAAAAAGCTGTCTATCATATTCCCCGCTTCTTCTATTGTGATACCCGATTCATTTTCCTCCTGCGCGATTTCCTCTCCCGATGTATCCTGCGAATCCGTGATATCATTTACCGTATCATATTCCATGAGTGAATCCGGTCCAAAGTATTGCTGCACATATCCATCGTTAAATATATTACTCCACTCATATTCATTACTTCCTGCCTTTTTGGTATATCCTTCAATCGGACCTGCGCCAATTCCCGACAGCCATTTATTTTCATCACCATCTGCAACAAAATTCACGTTATACCAGGTGTTTCCT
>ERZ779902.918-NODE-918-length-11769-cov-1.668089_pt1 | contig 11769 bp, 10 predicted proteins | sample MGYA00511350_ERZ779902 | MGnify/ENA primary metagenome ERZ779902 (study PRJEB29588, sample SAMEA2146908) | human gut metagenome | biome: human gut; feature: human-associated habitat; material: faeces | place: Denmark | collected 2008/2010 ...
CTGATACCAACGGAAATTCAAGATGGTATGGACGATAAACAAGGTAAACAGCGCGATACCGAGCCATTCGTGTAATCCGTCCCATAGGTGTTCCTGCATAAGAGCGACAAAAATCAGATACATTGCAATGTCAATGATGAGTTTGACAACCTGTTTATATTTCATTTTTGTCACCTCCATATTCAGCACAGTCCGTTATAAAAGTAGAGCATAGCGTAATATCCCGAATAGGCGAAATCATTCGTACCCGAAGCGGCAAAGATAAAGAAATCGTCCCATGGTAGGCTGCTGTGCTTCGGCAGAAGAATCAGGCTGTTCTTCAGCTTGTTTCAGATCAAGAGAATTTACCCAATCTACGATTTCCTGCTCTGCGTCTTGAATATCATTGCGGGAGATAGATTTGCCGTCCAACACCTCGGCGTTGGGTTCAAGCTCTTTGATTGTGGAAATTGTACCAGAAAAGCCGCTGCCGCCGTGGGTGTTAAAGGGAATAATCGTCTTGCCGGAAAAATCGTACTCGTCAAAGAAAGAGTACAGAATCATCGGCATATCGCCCCACCAGTTGGGATAACCGACAAAAATGTTTTCGTAGGTATCAAAGTTTTCAATCGTATCTTTGATTGCCGGTCTTGCATTATTGCTTTGTTCTTCACTCGCAAGGTCAACCAGTTCGTCGTGGTCGGTGGGATAGGGCGTTTCCGGCTCAATGCGGAAAATATCAGCACCGACGGTTTCCTGAATCACATACGCCATATACTGCGTATTACCCAGCGTTTCGCCGTCGATTACAACCGTACTGTCATCAACATTATCGGGCATCGAGAAGTACACCACAAGATTTTTTCCGTTTGTGTTACTCGGCGTAGGGGTGCTCTCGTTTGTCTGCGAACTGCTTTCTTCGGGTGTTGATTCGCTGGGGGATTGATTTGTCGAGCAGGCCGCCAGCGACAGCACCATAGTAAGCACCATAAAAAGCGAAATAATCTTTTTCATCGCTTTTCTTCCTTTCTGTTTTTAATAACATTCCTTGAAGATTCCAAGGATTTCTTCGTGGGTCATTTTTTTGTAACTGCCGGGCATAAGGGCACAGGAATCTGCAATTTCTTTCAAATCGGTATTTTCATTCACGCCCAAGTCCTGCAAAGATACAGGCAGTCCGATTTCGACAATGAAATCTTCCAAAGCCTCAATACCTGCAAGGGCGATTTCTTCGTCCGTTTTGGCCTCTGCCGAAACTCCCATAACCTCGGTTGCAAACCGTTTGAATTTCGGCAAGCCGTATTTGTAAATATGGCGGTAATAAACGGGGTGCAGAACGGCAAGCCCCTCGCCGTGGTTGCAGTTTGTGTACGCGCCGAGTTGGTGTTCCATTTGGTGGCACTCAAAATCCATTCGCTTGCCCAGTTTGATAACACGGTTTTCCGCCATTGTCGCCGCCCACATCAAATTGCTTCGTGCGGTGTAGTCCTGCGGATTCTGAATAGCAGCACGCAGGTTGCGGATTGCACTTCGCATAAGCGCCTCGGAAATATCGTCCGATACATTGTCCTCATTCGGCTCACTGAAATAAATCTCCATAATGTGCGACAGAATATCAAAGCCGCCGGAAACCATTTGCTTTTTTGGAACGCTGTAAGTATAGGTGGGGTCAAGCAGGGCAAATTTAGGGTTGCATTGCGGATAATCTCTGCCCGTCTTGATTTTCAATTCCTCATTGGTAATAACTGCTCCGCCGTTGCACTCGCTGCCCGTACCTGCCACAGTAACGATCACGCCTAGAGGTAACGGCTCGAAGTCAAAAACACCCGGTCTTTTCCAGAAATCTTCCCATACATCGCCGTCATAACGGGCGGCAATCGAAATCGCCTTGCAGCAGTCCATAACCGAACCGCCGCCGATTCCCAAAAGCAGACTGACATCATTTTTCTTTGCCAGCTTCGCACCCTCCAATACCTTCGCATAGGTGGGATTCGCCATAATACCGCTAAACTCCACAACGGTTTTTCCTGCGGCTTCCAAGATGTTTGTTACCTCGTCATAGATACCGTTTTTCTTGATTGAGCCGCCGCCATAACATAGCATAACGGTATCGCCGTAGGCTTTCGTCAGGCAGCAAAGGTATTCCTTTACACAGCCTTTTCCGAAAAACACCTTTGTAGAATTTTCAAAAATAAAGTTATTCATTGTCATAGTCCTTTCTCTGATTTATTGATAATTTGAGCTAATCATTGCATTTGATTTTCCCAAAAATTCACAGCGTCGTTTATCCAACCCTCTGCAACCATTCCCGTTCCGAGACCGAAGCCGTGGCTTATTCAGCAGACATTACATTCGCCTGAATCCAATTTTCAATGTGTTCCGCGATCACATCGTTGTTCATGTCCTGGAACATGAAGTGGTCGTTTCCAGTGTAGGAGTCCGGCATGAGAAGTTTCTGGCATGCATCAGCAGTAAGGAGAAGACGCCTCGACGCATCATTCGTAAGGCGGCACGTCTGGCAACCCGTTACAATACTTCTTTTATAGCCCTATATGTACAAACACCCCGCGAGAGTGCTGACCGTATCGACCTGGCAAGTCAGCGCTATCTGTTGAATCACTTTAAGTTGGTCACTGAGTTGGATGGTGAAGTGGTTCAGGTACAATCCAAAGATGTATTGGATGCCATCATCCGTACTTGTAAAGAGAGACAGATCACTTCTGTTTGTATGGGCAGTCCTTCTTTCCGTTTACCTCAATCTTTGTTTATGGTGTTGAAATACAGAAAATTTGTGAATGATTTAGCTCAGGCAAACGTAGATTTGATTATACTTGCATAAAATTTAATTCATCAGTGCATTATGAATATTCGTACTAAATTAATACTCAGTGTAGGCATTCTGGCCGGTATGATCATTCTGCTGGTTGCTCTCTCCGTAGTGAATCTTCAGATACTGACAGCCACCGAACCGGACAGTCCTGCTGCTATGCCCGGACTGGAACGTGCTTTGCTGTGGATTTCCGTTACAGGTGCTATTTGCATTCTTGCCAGTATCGTGTTGTTGGTATGGTTGCCCCGCTCCATTAATAAACCTATCAGGGAACTGACGCAGGGCATCCTCGAAATAGCCAACCATAATTATGAAAAGCGCCTTGACATGAGCGAACACGAAGAGTTCCGCGAGGTGGCCGATAGTTTTAACAGCATGGCGGAACGCCTTACGGAATATCGTACCAGTACGCTGAATGATATTTTATCCGCCAAAAAGTTTCTGGAAGCCATCGTAAACAGTATTCATGAACCTATTATCGGCTTAAACCGCGAACACGAAATTCTTTTCGTCAATAAAGAAGCGCTGACGGTACTGAATCTGAAGCGTGAGGATGTCATACGCCGTTCGGCAGAGGAACTGTCGCTGAAAAACGATCTGCTCCGGAGGCTGATAAGGGAGTTGGTTAATCCGGGCGAGAAGAAAGAGCCTTTGAAAATTTATGCGGATAATAAGGAAAGCTATTTTCAGGCATCTTATATTGCTATTATGAATACGGATGCCGATACGGACGAGTCTCATAATCTGGGCGATGTTATCCTGTTGAAGAATATCACCGAATTTAAGGAACTGGATACGGCAAAAACAACTTTTATTTCTACGATTTCGCATGAATTGAAAACCCCTATCTCCGCCATTCTTATGAGTCTGCAGCTTTTAGAGGACAACCGTGTGGGAGCTTTGAATGAGGAACAGGAACAACTTTCGAAAAGTATCAGGGAAAATGCCGACCGCTTGCTGGGGATTACAGGCGAGCTTCTTAATATGACGCAGGTGGAAGCCGGCAAGTTGCAGATGATACCGAAGATAACGAAACCTATCGAACTGATAGAATATGCCATCAAGGCAAATCAGGTGCAGGCCGATAAGTTCAATATACAGATTGAGGTGGAATATCCGGAAGAGAAGATGCCGAAACTGTTTGTGGATAGCGAGAAGATAGCATGGGTGCTCACTAACCTGTTGAGTAACGCCATTCGTTATTCCAAGGAAAATGGGCATGTCATTATCGGTGCAAGGCAGGAAGATAATAGTGTGGAACTTTATGTACAGGATTTTGGTAAAGGTATTGATCCGCGCTATCACCAGAGCATCTTCGACCGTTACTTCCGTGTACCCGGTACGAAAGTGCAGGGAAGCGGATTGGGACTATCCATATCCAAAGATTTTGTAGAAGCTCATGGCGGCACGCTGACTGTTCAGAGTGAATTGGGAAAAGGCAGCCGTTTCGTTATTCGGCTGAAAGCGTAATAGCGATATGATGTTTCTCTACGTTCTGCGGTATTGCTGTGGCGACATTCCAGTCTGTTTCTTGAAGAAAGTGCCGAAATAGGATGCGTTCGGGAAGTTGAAGAAATCGGAGATTTCCTGTACGTTCTTTTGTGTATTCTTGAGTAGTGAAATGCTTTTGCGGATAATGGACTTGAATACCAGCTCCTGTACCGTGTATCCGCAAATGGATTTGGAGAGGGCGGAGAGGTATTTGGGCGACAGGCATAGCTTGTCCGCGTAGAAGTCCACCCCCCGCTCTTTCGTATAATATTGTTCTATTAATTGCACCAGGCGGATAAATATATTGTGCTTGTGGCTTACGGAAGTCTTTTCGGCAATGAGTTTGCGTGTATAAACCGAGCAAAGCCTGTGAGTCAGTGCCAACAGAAGCAACTTCTGTTCATACCGGTTAAAAGGATTCTCTTCTATTTTCAGCGTACTGTCCAATAGTGACAGGTATTTTAAAACCTCTTCTTCTTCCCCGGTATTCCATACGTAGCACGGTTCGGTGGCCAGATGCGAGTATAGGTGCATGGATACTACCGAGTTTCCCATAAAGTCTCGTATGGGGTCGGTCTGATAGATGAAGATATATTCCTCTACGTTGTCGGATGCCTGTAGTACCTGAAACAAGGAATCCTTCGGCAGAAAGAGCGTATCACCGGCTTTGGCGGAAAATGTTTTCTGGTTAAGGATGAAGGTGAAATTTCCTTGACGGCAAATTATAAGTCCCACTCCGTCTATCATAAACGGACTTTTCAAGGCAGACGGGAAGGCGCAAAGCACGCCTTCCGAACTGCAAATTTGCCGTTTGTCCAATAACGCACTGTCAAGGCGCGATAAACGTTCTTGTCGGGTATCCATGAGAGTAGGGTTTACGGTTCTTGTTTGAAAACAGTGCTAAGTTAATAATTTCCGTTTAGGATAGGGCAGTACCACAACAAATATCATGCAAAAAAGGCAAGCATACAATGTCCAACCCGCCATCTCCTTGACTGCCGATAAGGTGGCCTGCACCTGAATGCGCCCTTTGGTGGATGTGGCTGCCATGTTAACGGCTTCCTGCTTGCTTTTCCCCTGATATTGCATTCCTTGTACGGTTTGCATAAATGAGGCGGATGCCTCGGGGTGCATCATATCCACATTCTGTGCATAACGGGTAATGTAGTGTTGCTGCCGTTCCTGCAATACATTGCTGTATAATGCGGTTCCTATGCTGGGAGCAAGTACCATACGTACAGTAAGCATTGTGCAAATCCACGATGAGAGGTATTTATAGGGCATACGCTGGGTTGCAAAAGTCGGTATCAGCGAGTATAGGAACATCATGCCTGTAGAACGGATAATAACTGGATATTTCATTCGTTCGTACAAGCCTGCACCCTGTACCTCAAAGTACATGAACATGGCGGATAATCCCAAAAACAGGAAACCTGCGGCAAAAAGATATTTAAAGTGCACTCCTTTCACGCTGAGCCAGATTGTTGCAATGCCACCGATAAAATAGCCCAACATAGACCAGTTGCCCAATGTCGCGTTTTGATAGTTGTCCAGCTTCATACCTATTCCCGTAAATACATTGACGAACATTGAACTGGAGTTCAGTACCATTAACAGAAAGTAGAACAGGAATCCGAAGCGGATAGTTCGCAACTTGAGTACGTCGAACTGATAGTAGGGATTGCGCTGGGTTACTTCTATGTAGACAAACAGGATACCTGCAACCACAGCACCGACCGTTGCCCATTGGATTGTAGGATCGTCATACCAGTCGAGCACCTTGCCGTAAGTCAGCACATAAGTGATGCACGTCAGTGTGATACAGAAGATGGAAGCGTTGCCAAATTGTTTGAGGTTGATAGGAAAACGGCGGGTGGCATACTTATGATAAGGCATCGTGACGAAGGTAATGAGGATACAGAGCAACAGCAACCCCATCATGAAGTAATAAACATATTGCCACTCGTATTCGTAAGTAAGCCATGCTGTAAGCGATGTGCCCAACTGTCCCAATACCATGAAAAACAGGTAAATGGCAGGTTGTGCAGCGCTTCGTTCAATATCCAGTTTGTCCCAACCTTCACCGGTGGTGGGTTCATTGCCGGGGGTGATCTTTTCGGTTGCTTCTACGTTACCGGCATACTTGATGAGGGTAAACAGATTGACCATCATCAGCACCATACGCAGGAATCCCATAAACAGACTGCATAGCGCCAATAGGAATATGCTGTCTGTCTTGGCGCAGATGTAGCTGAAGATATACATCAGCGAAAATCCGACGATACACATCATTTTCTCCCTGCGGATACATACCAGCCGGTACAGGAAAGGGCAGAATGCCGCCATGCCTATGGATGTGGCGAAGTTGGCAAACTGGATATGTTCGGATATGATGCCCAGACCGCTCATCATCTCCGTGCCGCTGGCAGAGTAAGTTCCGCCTACTGTAAGAATGGGCAGGAAGAACATGAACAGGATGATAATGCCTATCGGTTTAGGCACCCAGTTATAGAAAGGATAGTTTTTGGGATATGCGGGCATTTCCTTAACAATTAATGATTGAAAATCAGAGTTCGGCTTTCACTATTACCATCATACCGGCAGCAAGTTTTTCGTTATCTTCCTTGGAAAGATTGGTGAAGTCAATGCGTACGGGTATGCGTTGTTGTATTTTGACGAAGTTTCCGGCTGAATTGTCGGTAGGAACCAATGAGTACTTGGAACCCGTGGCGCCGGATATGGCTGTGATTGTTCCCGTGAACTCTTTGTCACTGATTGCATCTACGGTGATGGTAACCTTTTGTCCTATATGCAGGTTTTCCACTTGAGTTTCCTTATAGTTGGCGACAATCCATTTTTGAGTATCGGGCAGGATATAAGTAATGGTTTGTCCGGCTGTGATGAACTGGCCTTCCTCCAGTGCCCGGCGTCCCAATTTGCCATCGCAGGGAGCCACTACTACGGTGTAGGAAAGATTCAGACGTGCCATTTCCAAAGCGGCGGTTGCCCGTTGGATGGCGGCTTCCGTACTTTCACGGCGGTGTGATACTTCATTGACTCCCGACAAAGCGGCTTTTTGCTGGCGTTTTGTTGCTTCCAGCTTCTTGCGGGTGGCTTCGTATTCCGTTTCTATCTGTTCTAACTGTATGGGAGTGGCTGCATTTCTTTGCACCAGGTTCTGATAGCGTTGACGGTCTTTCTCCAGTTTGGCAAGACGGATCTCAATTTCAGAGATGGAAGCGTCGTACACGGAAGCGGTGGTCTGTGTGGTTTGCAGTGTGGCCCCGATTACGGTAGCGCCGGCCAGTGCGTCTTTCAGTTCGGCTTCGGCTTCCATTACGCGTATTTTGTATTCGCGGTCGTCCAATACAAGGAGTGTATCGCCTTTATGTACCTCTTGATGTTCGGTAAAATAAATCTTCTTGATGTAGCCTGATGCGCGTAGGTTGATAGGGGATATGTACTGCTCTATCTGTGCGTCATTACTGGTCTCTGTGCGATTGTAGCCTAGGAAGAGACAAGCAACTTCCACTATTCCCCAAACAACGATTGCTGCTCCCAACAAGCTGACTGCGATTTGCCAGCGACGTAGCTTACGAAGTTTTTTAGCTTTCTCCTGATGTGTGTTCGATGCGTTATTTTTTTCTATTGCTTCCATATTATGATGATTTGATTAACTTGTTATTTGATTAATGTATCTATTTGTCCTGTCAGCTTCAACAGCAGCAGGGTTGTTACCCGATAGTTATAATGTGCGCTGATATAGTTGTTTTGCGCTTCGCTCATCTGCATTTCGTCTTGCAGGACTTCGGTCATGGAAGCGATCCCCTCTCTGTACCGATCCATTGTGACTGTATATACATCTTCGGCAAGCAGGTAGTTGTCTTTCTGCTTTTTGAAGTTACGTTGGTTGTTCATCAGGTCGTTGGTGGCGTTCAGATATTGGGTCTGCAGATTTTTGCGGGTATTTTCCTGTGCCAGCTTTATATTTTCGATGTCTATTGCAGCTTTTCGGTTTTTGTAGCGCTTATCCAGTCCGTCGAATATAGGAACGCGTAAGGATACGCCCAGTCCGTAGGAACGGAACCAATGGTTGGACGGTCCGGAATGGAACCAGCGGTAGGCCTTGTCCGTATAGGCGGAGAACATCCAGTTGGCGGTCAGGTTTAATGAAGGAATATAACCGTGGCCAATCATCTTTTTCTGCTTTTCAGCCATGACCCTTTGCGATTGCAGCAGTTGGAGTTCGTACAGATTTTCGGATAGTCCGGTCAACTCAACAGGCGTAATGTTCTCGGAGTTTACCGGAACTAAAGTTATCTGTTCTTCGGCAGGATAATCCATGATATATTTCAGCAGGTTCAGTTGTTGTTCCTGCATGGCCAGTACATTGTCGTATTGTACTTTCAGATTTTCCAGATTGATATTGACCCGTTTTACATCCACTTCCATAGCCATACCATTGTCATGGAAAGCTACTGTGATGTTTTTTAATTCTTCCAACCGGGTGATATTGGCCTTTATCAGTGTGACTTGCTCGGCTGTGGTTTGCCCCAGATAATACATCTTGCATATTTCCAGGATAAGGTCTTCCCGTGCTTTCTCATAAGAAAGACGGCTTATCTCGTCCATAGTTTTGGCTATGGAAACAGTGGTGTACAGGGTTTGGTTGTAAAGTGGCATTTGCAACTGCAGGCCGGCATTGGCACTGTTCCGCAGGGTATAGGTAATGTTATACGGATTTCCGTAGGCCGAACCGTCGGTAACGGATACAGGCGGGTCTATGTTGTCATTGTAATTGGCAAACCCGTTGATTTGAGGCAATAGTCTTGCCCGGTTTTCGGAAACTCCATATTTGCTTTTCTGCATCTCCTTGCGTTTGCTTTCCAAGGACAGGTTGTTTTCGATACCTATTTCAAGGCAATCTTTCAGCGTCAAAGTCTTTTGGGCGTATCCTTCGACAGCCGACAAACAGAGAAAGGAAAAAATGAATAGTAGTTTTTTCATAATAATCACCAATAATTTGTGCAAAGTTAGTTGCTAATTTTGGGAAAATGTTATCCATATATAGACTGCTTGTGTTCATATTTTCCTTTTTATCCTTTTTGTTATGGATATAAATAGGTAAAAAACAACTGTTTTGAATTTCTGTACCTGCTTAATAAATGATAATAATCGTCTTTCTTGTGAAAAAAAACAGGAAGAAATGTATTTATCAAATTTATTATACTACCTTTGTCCCAGAGTTTGAGTTACGAATCATTATCGTATAGTTCTTCTTTTTAATATATTATTAGTAAGCAGTCCTCTTCTTTAATTATCCTCCTCACTCCATTTATTATTTATTTTATAACATTTTTAGAATGAACATTTACATTTCAGGTTTAAGTTATGGCATTAATAATGCTGACTTGACAAATTTATTTGCAGAGTTTGGAGAAGTTTCTTCAGCTAAAGTAATTCTCGATAGAGAAACCGGTAGATCCAGAGGATTCGCTTTTGTAGAGATGAACAATGATACAGAAGGACAGAAAGCTATTGACGAATTGAACGGCGTAGAATATGACAGCAAGGTTATTTCTGTAAGCGTTGCGCGTCCTCGCGAGGAAAGACCCTCGAATGGTAGCTCTCGTGGTGGTTATAATAACTCCAGAAGATATTAATATCAGACTAAAGGCGGGAAACTTGCTTTCCTGCCTTTCATAAATAAACTCCGTTTTTTTTATTTAGCGGAAGCGTTCCGCTTCATTACCTGCACTTTTCATTCTGCAAAGACTTATCAGACTTTTTGTATGGGCCACTTGAGTGAAGCGTGCTCTCATTATACTTGTGCTAGTGTTTTAGCACATTCAAAAACAATATATATGACATTTAAAGATTTAAATATAACCGAACCTATTTTAAAAGCAATTGAAGAAAAAGGGTATGCCAATCCTACCCCTATACAAGTAAAAGCAATCCCTGCCGCCTTAACAGGAAAAGATATATTAGGCTGTGCGCAGACCGGAACTGGAAAGACCGCTGCATTTGCCATTCCTATTATTCAGCATTTGCAAGCCCTTAAAAACCGGGATAAGAGTATCAAAGCCTTGATATTGACACCTACCCGTGAATTGGCATTGCAGATTAGCGAATGCATAGACGACTATGCCAAATATACGCAAGTCCGTCATGGGGTTATCTTCGGAGGAGTAAACCAGCGTGCGCAGGTAAATATGCTCCATAAAGGAGTCGACATATTGGTCGCCACTCCAGGACGTCTGCTGGATTTGATGAACCAAGGATATATCCATTTGGATAATGTGAGACACTTCGTACTGGATGAGGCTGACCGTATGCTTGATATGGGATTTATCCATGACATCAAACGCATCCTTCCTTTACTGCCCCGAAAGCGCCAGTCCCTGTTCTTCTCTGCAACGATGCCGCCGGAGATCGAACGCCTGGCCGGAACGATCCTTCATGAACCTGAGAAAGTGGAGGTGACTCCTGTTTCTTCAACCGTCGATACGATCGACCAGTCTGTCTATTTTGTTGAGAAAGTGGAAAAGATCAACCTGTTGAAGAATCTGCTGGAAGACCGCTCACTGGAATCCGTCTTGGTTTTTACTCGTACGAAGCACGGAGCCGACAAGGTTGCCCGTGTCCTGAACAAATCCGGGATCGGTGCGGAAGCCATTCATGGAAACAAAGGGCAGAGTGCCCGTCAGCGTGCCTTATCCAGTTTTAAGGATCATACGCTCCGTGTCCTGATCGCGACCGATATCGCCTCCCGCGGTATCGATGTCGACCATCTTTCGCATGTCATCAACTATGATTTGCCGAATGTACCGGAAACCTATGTGCACCGTATCGGCCGTACCGGTCGTGCCGGGCGTAGCGGGATCGCTTTTTCCTTTTGTGATGTGGAAGAGGTTCCGTATCTGAAAGATATCCAGAAGCTGATCGGTAAAGAAGTGCCGGTTGCAGGAGGCCATATGTTCGAGACGGTCGAGGTAAAGGAAGCGGTAGCCGAGAAGAAAAAAGCGATAAAAGAAGAGTCCAAGCGCCGGAATATGTTCGGTAGCAAACGGGATGGCAGCTTTTGGCGGAATAAGAAGAGAACGGCTGCAAAATAATGGGCTATCTCCTTTGATATATGCATGGAATGTTATACATTTGCCCACTTAACATAAAATTCTAAATTGAAAAATGGAAAACACTCGTCGTTCATTCCTGAAAAAGATGACCGCTGCCGGAATCGGTACGGCTGGTCTTGCATTGAGTAGCAATGCTGCTGCTACGGTTACAACAGAAACTAGTGCAGAGAAGAAAAAGAAACCCGCCGGCAAAGACGATGGTAAATTACGCTTCGGTTTTATCGGTACAGGTTCTCGTTGTCACGAACATATTAACAACGTGTTGTCTATCCCCGGAAACAAGATCGTGGCTATCTGCGATATCCAAGCTGGTCCGATCCAGCGTACGCT
>ERZ779902.919-NODE-919-length-11756-cov-1.977096_pt1 | contig 11756 bp, 10 predicted proteins | sample MGYA00511350_ERZ779902 | MGnify/ENA primary metagenome ERZ779902 (study PRJEB29588, sample SAMEA2146908) | human gut metagenome | biome: human gut; feature: human-associated habitat; material: faeces | place: Denmark | collected 2008/2010 ...
CATAAAAGTGTTAATCATTATCAGCATGCACAAGGTGCGGATGGCAAGATGGCCGCTGCAATTCAATAACTTTGCAAAATCCGGCCCATGAAAAAGGCGGGATGGGTTAATTATCCGCAGGGAGCAGGGCTTATGTTTAAAAAAGCCGTACAAAGCAAGCAGGCACGCCAGTATGTTGGCAATGGCAGCAGCGGCGGCAACACCTGCAACGCCAAGGCTGAAGCCGTAGACCAGGATAAAAGCCAGCACCACATTGGCGATGTTGGCAGTAAGCCCGACAGCGACGGACAGCTTAACCTGCATAATGCCGGCCAGCCAGCCCTGAGCAGTTTGGTAAAACAGTGCGCAGGGTACGGTAAAGATAATAATGTTGAAATACTGCCGCATATATAGCAAAGTCTGCTGCGGCGGGTTAAAAAAGTAAACAGCAGCATCAAAAATAAACTTCTGCAAAATTACAATTACCAGCCCAATGCCCGTGGCAAGTAAAGTTCCGCGCAGAAAGGCGTAAAGTTCTTCTTCAGGGTCGTTGCGGCCCAGTGATTGGGAAGCGAAGCCGGAAGCCGTCAGGCCCAGAAAGTTAAAAAGCCAGAAGATAGTGCTGAAAATTACTGAACCAAGCGCGACAGAATTTATAAATATGAAAATAAAGGTTTGTTAACAACGTTAAGTGCTTTTGATATTAAGCAGGCAAATACAATGGAAGAGCAATTATCAAATGGCGATTGGCATTACTCGACCGATGGAGAAACTGAGTATAAAGGGCTTGAATTAACTGTAAATGGAAAAATTGCAGATAAATGGAATGCAATGGGCGGTATTATGTATCTTGATGCCAAAATTAATGACGCAACTAACAAAAACTTGAACGGAACTAGGGTTAATGGTGTTTCGAAATGGAATGGTGTTGCAGCACTGGAATATAATGCTGATGAGAATTTTTCAATATTAGGGCGTGCATTGTATAATGGATCTTCTAAAATAAAAAATGAAAAATTAGAAGTACCTTCTTATTTAACTTTTGATCTTGGCATGAAATATAAAACAAAATTATCAAATACGCCTGTTACTTTAACTGCTATGTGTTATAATTTGACTGGCAAAGATTACTGGATTGCTTCTGGAAATACGACCATTTTGTCTAATCCGCGTACATTTATGTTAACAGCTGAATTTGATTTATAAAAATTTAAAAGATATGTCCCAAATATTTGGGACATATCTTTAATATTTAGTTTCAAAATATAGTGTATAGAATTGCTATGAAATTGAAAATAATACGCACGCTATTCTTGCTGATAGTTTTTATATTTATAATAATTAAATATGGTGTAATTAATGCTGAAAATAAGTTTGATAAACATGTTATTAGAGGAAAAACGTATCCTGCTAGTATAAAAAATTATGATAGTTCACTTAATGAGCGTATTTTGATTATAAAGGAAGAACCAAAAAGAATAATAGCTTATCATCAAAACAATATTGAAATTTTAAAAAAATTAAATAAAGAGAGTAATTTAGTGGGTGCTGTAGGAAGATTTGTAACAACATCTAATGATACAATAGATTATAAAAAAAGTTTTTTGTCATCTATTCCATATCATGGACTACATAGTATCAATCAAGAAAAAGCAGTTTATTTAAGACCAGATTTTATTTTAGGCTGGCAGTCATCGTTTGCCGGCAAAGGTATATGGTCGCTTGGAACTACTGATTTTTGGGATAAAAGGCATGTGAATTGTTATATTTCGATGCAAAGGAAAAATAATTTATTAAAAGAAACTTTAGATGGTGAGTTTAAATATATTTTAGATATGGGTAAAATTTTTAATTCTCAAGAAGAAGCTGATTTAATTGTAAGAACAATACAAGATAAAGTAAATATAATAAAAAGTTATGAGAACGACTCTAAACATTTAAAAATATTGGTGTTAGATTTTTTTGGTAGTGTAATTAGTTCCTATGATGAAAATAGATTACCGGCAGATATAATAAAGAGTTTAGGTGAAGATTCCGTTAAAATTTCAAGAAGACCATCAAAGGAAGATATTCTTATGTCTGACCCTGATATTATTTTCTTAATTTATAAAAGTAATGAAGAAGTAAATATTAGAGAAAAATTTCTTAATGATAGAATTTTTGGAAGTCTGAAAGCTGTAAAGAATAAAAGAGTTTATACATTACCATTAACTTGTATTTATAATCCAGGGTTGAGAGTTGTAGAAGGTATAGAAATTATTGCTAATGGAATTAATGATTATGTTGATAAATAAAATGAAGTTTAAAAATGTAATGTTAATATTTTTATTATTAATAATTTTGAGTTTATCATTTTTAGTTGCACTTTCTTATGGAAGTGTAGATATTTCTTACAAGCTCATCTATAAAACAATTATTGATGAATTTTTTATAACAGAAGAGTTTATTTATGGGAAGGTAGAACCTGTACATGATATTATATGGCTTTTAAGAATGCCGAGAATTTTATTGGCTGCAATAGTTGGTGCAGGGCTTTCGGTAGCAGGTGTAGTTATCCAGTCTATAGTAAAAAATCCGCTTGCTGATCCATATATTTTAGGTATTTCATCTGGTGCATCATTAGGCGCAACACTTGCAATTTTTAGTAATGTTGGCTTGATTTTAGGTGTAAATTTTATAGGCATTTCTGCTTGTTTAGGTTCATTAATTATTTCCATATTAGTTATAGCTATATCTTCAATTGGAAGTAGTCAAAATTCTATAAAATTACTATTAATTGGAATGGCTTTAAACGCAATATGTTCGGCTTTTACAGGATTAATTGTTTATTTAGCTGATGATATGGAAAATATTCAAACCATTACTTATTGGTTAATGGGAAGTTTTAGTGGTGCAGATTGGGAAAGTTTAAAAGTTATCTATTTAATTGTTATTACTTCAATAATATTTTTTTATTACCAATCTAGGGTCTTGGATATTATGTTACTTGGTGATGAAACAGCTCTAACTTTAGGATATGATTTGAAAATATTTAAAAAATTTTATTTAGTTATAGTATCTTTAATGGTTGGATTTATTGTTTACGGTTTTGGTTTTGTTGGATTGCTGATTCCTCATGTTATACGTATATTGATGGGAACTAATCACAAGATAATAATACCAATTTCTGCCGTGTGTGGCAGTATATTTTTAATATGGGCTGATTTAGGTTGCAGAGTAATTGTGTCAGGTAGTGAATTACCTATAGGTATTCTTGTTTCTAGTTTAGGCGGTCCGTTTTTTCTCTATATTATGATAAAAAATAGTTATAGATTTTGGAGATAAATTATGGAAATTGTAACGGAAAATATTAATTTGTTTTTTGAAAAAAAGAAAATTTTAAAAGATATTAATTTAAAAATATCAGATAAAAGTTTTATCGGTATAATAGGACAAAATGGAAGTGGTAAAAGTTCATTATTAAAATGTTTATATAGGGTATTAAAACCTTGCAGCGGAACAATATATATAGATAACATAATTTTAAATAATTTATCATATAAAAAAAGTGCGTTAAAAATAGCTGTTGTTGGGCAACATAATTTTTATAATTTTGATATAAATGTTTTGGATATAGTTTTGATGGGTAGAGCGCCACATAAAAAATTAATGGAAAGCAACAATGAAGATGATTATAATTTATCTGTTAAATCATTAAGTGAAGTTGGGCTTAGTGGTTATGAAAATAGAAGTTTTGCATCTCTATCAGGTGGGGAACAGCAAAGAGTAATATTAGCAAGAGCATTAACCCAACAAACTGAATGTTTAATACTTGATGAACCAACAAATCACTTAGATATTAAGTATCAATTTAAAATAATGAATATATTGAAAAAATTAAATAAAACAATAGTAATGGCAATACACGATTTAAATATAGCTGCTATGTATTGTGATCAAATAATTGCTTTAAAAGATGGAAAAATAATTGAATGTGGTAATCCGGAAAATATTTTGACAAAAGCATTAATTAAAAATTTATATGGTATTGATGTAAATATTATTCAAAATAAAGAAAAAATAAATATTATTTATAGTAATAAAAATATGGAATATCTATAAATTTCTATAGTTTAACTGATTAGGTGATTGTTATGTTAGAAAAAGATTATAAAAGTTTAAAACGTAAAAAGCAGTTAATAATTTTGGGTACTTTGCTGCTTACTTTTATTTGCGGTTATTTTTTTACAACCATCGGTCTTCCGGATATAAATAATTTACAGGTGTTTACTGCTGTTCAGAAATTGCTTAATGGTACTATAAACAACGGCAGCGATGTGGCTGTTAATAAAATTATTCTGCTTTTAAGGATGCCGCGTATTTTACTGGCAATATTAGCGGGTGTTGGGCTTGCGGTTGCCGGTGCTGCCATGCAATCTGTAACAAGAAATTACCTTGTAAGTCCGTTTACGTTAGGCATTTCTTCAGCCGCGGCGTTTGGCGCTTCAATGTGTATTGTTTTTGGAAGCGGTGCGTTTTTTCAGAGCGACGCAGGCATGATTATCTGTGCGTTTGCCGCTTCATGCGGCTGCGGGCTGGTTGTTTACGGTGTATCACGACAGATTGGCATTACGCCGGGAAGCATTGTGCTGGTAGGCATTGCTCTTAATTATTTATTCAGCGCTATGACGGCTACGATTGAATTTTTTGCTAAGGAGCATAAACTGGAAGCTGTTGTACAATGGACTTTTGGTACATTTAACCGTGCAACATGGGAATCAGTTGCTTTAACCGGTATAGTTGTGTTAATATGCCTGGCTGTTTTAATGTTGTACTGCCTGCCGCTTAATGCAATGGCAGCCAATGATGACGAAACGGTTAAAAGCCTTGGTGTTAATCCTGAAAGAATCAGGACTGTCTGCGGGCTTTTGGCAGTTTTTATGACATCGACTATTATAAGTTTTACAGGTGTTATCGGTTTTGTTGGTTTAATTGCTCCGCATATGGCAAGGTTTATAATAGGCAATGATCACCGTTATTATCTTCCTTTTGCGGCTGTATTAGGGGCGCTTCTGCTATTGCTTTCTGATACTATCGGCAAGTTTATTTTGTACCCTGTTAATATACCTGTCGGTATAATTATTTCCTTCCTTGGTGTGCCGCTTTTTATTCATTTAATACTTTCCAAAAGGCAGGGTATTGAATAATGAAAAAATACCTTGTTTTTTTGCTTTCAGCATTAATGTTTTTAATATCCGCCTGCGGCGTGGTGGATAATACTGGCGGAACAGATACGGTTATTACAGACAGCATAGGACGTAAAGCTGAGGTTAATTTGCCGTTAAAGCGGGTTGTTGTTGCAAATGCCTATAATACGGAGCTGATTAATGCAGTTGGTGCAATTGACACAGTTGTTGGTGTTGATTACGCTATATATCAGGATTCGGAAGCGTATAAGGGGCGTTTTATAAAAGCGCAGGTGATAGGGCAGAGCCAGCGTGAGCTTAATTACGAAAGAATCATTGAACTTGCACCGCAGGCGTTGATACTTACAGGTAATGGAACGTGGAAAGAAGCTGAGGAAAAACTTGCGCCGTTTGGTATTAAAGTAATTGTGCTGGATGCTTATTATACTGATAAATTTTTTGATAACTGCAAGCTGGCCGGTAAACTTTTTGGTAAAGAAGAACGCGCTGAAGAGCTTGCCGAATATTTTGGAAGCAAGCTGCGTTACATTAAGGCACAGTTAAAGGATGTGCCGGAGAAAACTGTATATTTTGAATACAGGCGCGAAGGTAATACAACAGTACTCGGCGATTATTTTTACAATATGGTTAAATTTGCAGGCGGCAGAAATATTTTTGACGATGCTGTGAATGTATCTGTAAGCAGTGAAAGCATTGTTTTCCGCAATCCGCAGTATATAGTTAAGGTTGGTGAAAATAATGTCAGTGCGCATTATTTGCCACCAACGGAAGACGAATTTTTGCGCAGGAAGACCGAAATAGCAAGCCGCCCCGGGTGGGATAGTATAGAGGCAGTAAAAAAAGATAATATTTTACTACTTTCGCATTTTTGCCATGGTGGCGCTTCTAAGCTTGTTGGTACTATGTATATAGCCAAATTTTTATATCCTGATAAGCTGCCGGATTTACATCCTGAAGAAGTATTTAAAACATGGCTTGAAAAATATCAGGGGTTGGATTATATAGCGGGTCATACATATCCACAGTTTTCGCTGGAAGATTAGGAGAAAGAAAATGCTGCAAATTGAAAATTTAAGTTTCAGCTATAAAAAAGGGCATATTATTTTAGATGATATTTCGCTGGAAGTGCCAAATGGTGAAGTGCTTGGTATACTTGGACCGAATGGCACAGGCAAAACTACTTTTATTAAGTGTATTAATAATATTTTGAAACCTGATATAGGAAAAGTATTGTTTGACGGAGAAAACATAAGTAAACTTAGCCAGCGTGAAATTGCTAAAATTATTGCTTATGTGCCGCAGTATATTAACAGTTTTTTTGCAATGAATGTTATTGATGCCGTTATGATGGGCAGGCTGCCATATGCAGGCAAGCGTTACAGCAAAGAAGATGAAGAAAACCTGTCCATTCCCAAGGGCGTGGAAGTGTATGAGATAAATGGCCCTTACTTCTTCGGTATTGCTACTAAGTTCGAGGAAATCATGTCCAGACTGGGAGACCGTCCCAAAGTGCGCATTATACGTATGAGGAAAGTACCCTTCATCGATTCAACAGGTATCCACAACCTGACTAGCCTCTGTCAGATGGCGCAACGCGAAAAAACCACTATCGTACTTTCCGGCGTGAATGAAAAAGTGCACAAAGCATTGGAAAAATCCGGCTTCTACGAACTGTTGGGCGAGAAGAATATCTGCCCGAACATTAATGTAGCATTGGAAAGGGCGAAAGAATTGCTAAACCAATAAGTTTAGATACGCTATAACTGATTTCCCAAAAAGATAAATTCTACTTCACTACAGATTACACAGATGCACACAGATTAATAAATCAGCTTTTGACTTTTAATTTGTGTGCATCTGTGTAATCTGTGGTGAGATTCAAAAAGCTTTTACGCAATCTTCTTACCGACAAACAGACCAGAAACATCCCCATCGTTCCCGGTTCGTACCTTCCTTATACCCTCCTCGTACCAGCTTCGCTTTTTTCATCTCTCTATAGAAGCGAAGAAAATGCAAACTTGATACCAACCGAAAGAGGTTTAGACCAAAAACTGCCTTCCATTACAGGTTACCACATAATAATCTGTTATATCCTTAAAAAAAACGAACGTAATTAAAAACCAGATAAGCTTACTTTTCCACCAGATAAGCATAGAAACCAGCAAGTGCAACTGTTTCTGATTTAAGAAAATCTCACTTAAATCCTAAAAAAGATTATATTTGTTCCCGAAAAGCTATAACACAACAACATCATGAGAATAAGCATTTACAATAAAAGAGTCATATACATCTGTATATTTTTACTTGTTTTACTATCATGCACCTCACAACGTAAAGAGGTCAATAAAATGCCGAAGCCAACCGCTATCGATTTATTATTAATCAGCCGATATGACTCGATATATACTTATCCTGTCAAGATGAAAGATGAATTCAAAAAAGCACAAAAAGACTTGACCGATAGCACGGAATTTTACAAATTGGATCTGTTCGTAGGATTATGCTTTTATCTGCAAGGAAATGCTGATAGTGCCCTGTACCTTAATCAGAAAGTTATGGACTTCTGCGACCGTTATCCCGGAACTTCCGCCCTCAAAGCCAATGCATGGAACCATCGCTCCACATTACTGCAAGGAGTGAACCAAAAAGATTCTTCCATTGCTTGCCTCCACCATGCTTACAATGCAGTATACCAGTCCGACGACCGCAGAGAATTACAAAGTATTTGCATAAATCTGGCAGACGCTTATTGCCAGACAGGTGATTTGCCACAAGCCGCCAAATATTACAGAAAGGCTCTTTGGGTAGTCGATTCGCTAGGATCAACGAATATAAAATTCAGTATATACTTAGGATTGGCACAAACCTATGCTAACCTGCACAACTTTCCACTGGCACACCATTATTTCGACCTGGCAGAACAGAATCCCGAACATCGCCTGGAGCATGAAAAATATATATTTGCCAATTCAAAAGGAAATTGCCTTTACTTCGAAGAGAAGTATGCGGAAGCCCTACCCTATTTCCAACAAGCCTACCAAGTGGTTCAGAACTTTAGCCAGCCCTCATTGAGCGCCCTGGTAGAAGCAAACCTGGGAGAGATTTTCACATTACTCGGAAAAACAGATTCCGCACATTACTATCTGGATAAATCCTGTTCGTACTATATGAATGAACCGACTGCCAATGAGGAAGTGGTTTTCTACATAAACAGTCTTCAAGCAGCCCTGGCATTGCAAGAAGATAAACTGGCAACAGCCAACTATTATCTCTCAAAGCCCTACAATCCTCTACGTATAGGTCCGTCATACATCTACCTGCACAACAAACGTCTAATGGAATATTATGCCCGGAAGAAAGACTTTGAAAAAGCCTACCAGTATAAAATAGCCGTGGAACAATATGACGACTCTATCAGAAACGTACGGAGCATCAACAGTATCAATGAAATTGATTATCGATATAATCAAGATACCACCTTGTTAAAACGCGATATACTCATATCCAATAATCAGATTAAACTATCGCAACAGCATAATATTATAATTCTAGTCCTGGCATTACTCATCATATCGGTTCTGCTTGCCATACTGATTTTCATTCATATCCGTCGAAAGAATGAACAAAGATATAACCGCCAGATGGCATTAGCCACACAACTGCGTATGGAAAACATCAGAAACCGTATATCTCCGCACTATATGTTTAATGTATTGAATACAGTGATGCCCACATTCAAACAATACTCCGAACTGGCACATCCGTTGCAACTGCTGATACAAGTGCTGCGGGGAAACCTGCTGGCATCCGAAAAAATGGCAGTAGAGCTTCAGGAAGAAATAGAATTGGTAAAGAACTATATTGCCCTTCGTAAGGAAACCAACCCAAATACAATACACATTGAATGGGAAATTACCGAACAGGTTCCCCTACAAACCCTTATTCCGTCCATGAGTATACAAATTCCCGTGGAGAATGCACTGAAATACGCATTCGAAGACAATGATGAGCAGACAAATACACTCTCCATACATATTTCGAAAGAAGACAGAAATCTTTCCATATCTATCCGGGATAATGGTAGCGGATATGATCCGGGAAAACATTCCAATTCAAAACGGAGCACCGGAAACGGACTGAAAGTGTTATTCCGTACCATTGAACTGTTAAACAGCAAAAATACTGAGAAAATCATATTTGATATCCGGAATATAGGTATATCCGATCCGTCTCAGCATGGCACTTTAGTGACAATTACCATTCCGTTCAATTATCAATTCAATATCTAAAATAATGACAAATACGATTAAAACAATTATCGTTGATGATGAAATCAACTCTATCCACAATCTGGAAGAAGATTTGAAAGCTTATCCGGAAATAGAAATTCTGGATACGATCACCTCTTCACAAAAAGCCAAGAAAAGTATTATACAATACCAGCCTGACTTGTTATTTCTGGATGTGGAAATGCCTTATATAAATGGTATTGAACTATTGCAGGAAATACGCCCGTATGTACGTAATAACATGCGTGTCATATTTTACAGCGCCTTTGATAAATATATGCTGGATGCACTGCGTGCTTCTGCTTTCGACTATTTATTAAAACCATACCAGACAAATGAACTTAAACAAATTGTAGAAAGAATAAAGAGGGAGAAAACGAATAACCCCATCAACTTCGATCAGGCTATGCGCCAATTGTTAAGCAACGACTGCAAGTTTGCCGTACAAACCATTAGCCGGCTGTTGTTGCTACGTCGGTCAGAAATCCTGTATTTTCAATATTCGGAGGATACCCGCTGTTGGCAAATGACTTTGACCAATATGGAACAATACAGACTACGACTAAGCACTAAAGCCAAAGATATACTGAATTTTTGTCCTTCTTTCATACGGGTAAACACAGACTGTATCCTGAACATTGACTATCTCTCATCTGTAGAGAATAATACACTACGCTGCATTCTTTATGCACCATTCAGTCATCTAGAGATTTCAGCAAGCAGACGACATTATAGTAAAATAAAAGAAGCACTGAATTTTTTGTAAAAAACAGACCACATAAACATTTTTTTCAACCAGTTAAGCGTCGTTGTTTTAAATCTAAGCAGATTCTTTTACAAGCCCTCTTTTCTGTTCACTTATATTAGTTTAAATTTGCTTGACAGAAAAGAAGGCGTTTTCAATTTATATCTGTTCCGGATAAGCCAGCATGAACAGTCAAGGAATAAGCAGAAATTGAAGTAGTTCCACGCCTTTCAGTAAGTACTAACATCTACTGTTGGGACTAAGTAGAGCAAAGGTTATAAAACATGAGAAACTTTATTCTATTTTTACTTTGCAGTCTATGTTTTCCACAATTATTCGCTCAAACAACGAACAACGATGAAAAACAAAAATATGTTTATCCACAGAAAGTATCTCCTGTAGGGATAGATAATTACTTGTTTTCAACGTATTACTACAATGATAAAAAGACTTATAATCTACGCAATTCCGTATTGAGCAATTCGGGTATCATATCTGTCTTGAAGATTAATCCGGCAGGATCTTCGTTTGCCATTGTACATGCCAAAGGTAAAAAGAGTAATGTAACGGTATACGATTTATGGGCAGCTAACAAAGTAACGCATGAGTTCGATGAAGACATAGCTCCCGTATCTTTGTGCTACGCTCCGGATGCTAAAAGCCTCGTCATATCCGGCAATAACAAAGAACTGTTTTTCTTCGATACCCGGCAGTACGAATTACAATACAAAATGGAAATACCTTTTGTAGCTGAAAACATAGCCATCAGCAACAATAATTTCTTCATTGCGGCATCCAATGGTACAACTCTGAATATCTGGAATCTCCAGTCCAAAGAATTACGCAAAAGCATTTCAACGGATGAGAAAATCAATTGTTTTACTTTTTCCAGTGACAACAATCTATTGGCAATACTCACAGCTGACGGTAAACTGACGACTTACGACACCCGTACATTCTTCATTCTGCAAAGCTACGATGCGATGGGAACTGCACGCTATTGCTATTTCCATCCGGAAGGCAAATATATAGCTATCGTCACCGGAGACAAACGTATTTCCATCCTGAACCTGATGGACGAAAAGGACCGCGAATACATCGACAATGCAGAAGGAGGCATCACGGATGCCCGTTTTCTGAAAAACGGTAAAGGGGAGATTTTCCTTGCGTACAACACGGTAAACTCCATCACGTACGAGCTGATGAGCAAATTATCCCCCAACTACAGTAAACTGATGAACGACGAGTTAAGTGACCGCATGAACACTTGGATGAAAATGATGCCTGGTGAAACTCTGGAAGAATATAATCTCCGTGTAAATGATGAGACACGCGCACAACAGATGCGACTGTTTGAGCAGGAAATCGCTACCCGCATGGCCGACAATCTGGTAGAAAAATCAGAGGTTACATTAGGGAATTATAATCCGAATTCTAACATGCTGGCTGTAGACTTCAATACCATGCCCACCATCTACCTAAACATTCCTGCAGATGAGGTATCCGACTTTATGAATCCCGGTGATCTGGAATTCCGCAACGCTGTATACGGACTTA
>ERZ779902.920-NODE-920-length-11750-cov-2.677212_pt1 | contig 11750 bp, 8 predicted proteins | sample MGYA00511350_ERZ779902 | MGnify/ENA primary metagenome ERZ779902 (study PRJEB29588, sample SAMEA2146908) | human gut metagenome | biome: human gut; feature: human-associated habitat; material: faeces | place: Denmark | collected 2008/2010 ...
CAGTCTGAAAGCCAGCCATATTAAAGCACTTGGTCGGTGCAATACAGGTGATGCTTATATCGGCGCAGTCCTCTGATGCTGCCGCAAACGGCACGTATGATTTTCCCGGTGCTGTGATGTCGCAGTGTATCTCGTCTGATATGACCGTCACATTGTACTTCCTGCAGAGTGCACCTATTTTCGCAAGCTCATCCTTTGTCCAGATGATACCGCACGGATTGTGAGGGTTGCAAAATATCATAAGCGAGGTCTGTGGATTGGAAAGGTCATGCTCCAACCTGTCATAATCCACAAAATATCTGCCGTTTTCGTATCCAAGCGGGCTTTCCTGCACATTTACGCCGTTATTAAATATGGAATTAAAAAATATATTGTATACCGGTGTCATGATAAGCACATTTTCACCAGGTGTTGTGAGCTTTCGAACTGTAGATGATATGGCCGGTACGACCCCTGTGCAAAAAATCAGGCTGTCTCTTTCGATTTTAAGCCCATGGCGTCTGTCCCACCACGAAATATACGCATCATTCCACTCATCCGGAATGATGGAATAGCCAAACACTCCGTGAGAAACACGCTCTGATATTGCATCTATTATCTGTGGAGCTGTCTTAAAATCCATATCTGCTACCCACATCGGGAGCTCATTTTCTGCCACATCCCACTTTAGTGAGCCTGTATTTCTTCTGTCTACAACGGTGTCAAAATCATACATAGATTATTTTCCCTCACATATTATCTTAGTCTTTGATGGGTCAACTCTGTCCTTTTCGATAGTCAGTGTGCCAATCTCCTTTGCCCTTATCACTCCGCTTGTCGGATTTAAAACACTGTCCACCTTACTGCAAATCTCTGCATCTACCGAAGAATACTCAAATGCCAATGTAGTGTTTATGAGCTTACAGTTTTTCATAACGAGGTTGTCGATGTAGCAAAGCCCCTGCAAGCTCTCTATTGTACAGTTTATAAGTGTCAGATTCTTTGCATTCCAGCCAAGGTATTCACCTGTAATAAATGAATCGTAGACTGTGACATTTTCCGTATTCCAGAAGGCATCCTTTGAGATAAGCTTTGAATCGTGCACCTCTACATTCCTTGAGCCGTCAAACGAATAGTTGCCGACCAGCTGGAAATTCTTCATGATAAGATTATTTGTATTCATGCCAAAATAATCTCCCTTTGCCGAGACATTCTCGATATCGACATGATCACAGCTCCAGAGGGTCTCCTGGGCATTTGGAAATGTCACATTTTTAAGCTTTAGGTTATTGCAGCGCCTGAAGTTCTTAGGTGCCTCAACTATTGAATCAGTAACAGAGATATTGTCTGTATACCAGACACCCGCACGCGCCATGTCAAACCATGTACAGTCCTTTACAGCTATGTCACTACAGTACCATAGCGGATATTTCCATCTAAAAAAACAGCCTGTCAGGCTAATGCCATGGCTCTCCTTAAGAGGTGACTCTCCGTCATCAAAAATTGTATCATATATATCCAGGTCGTTACTTGCAAACAGGGCTCTTTCGCCTGTCAGAAACTCCTGATGGATTTGTTTTCTTTCGCTCATTATATATACTCCTTTTTCCCGGTAATTCTAAATAGTTATCTGCCATAAAATCAAATAACCGCCGAGCACATAATATATGCAGCCCGACAGTTATCATTATACCCCAAACCATACTGAATTTATAGTATTTTATATAAGTTTTATATTACAAAATTAATATTAAGAGCCTGATATTTACAGCTCAAGCCCGTCAAGTATGCTCTTAAGTGCATCTGCAGACTCCTTGAGCTTTAAAGCTTCCTCACCGTTTAACTCGATTGGGATATCGCTCTCCACTCCGTTTGCTCCAACGATTGCAGGCATTGAGAGAACCACACCGTCGATGCCGTACTGTCCGTGCATCATGTGTGAAACAGGAAGAATAGACTTCTCATCACGCATGATTACCTCGCAGATACGTCTGACCGACATAGCGATACCATAATATGTCGCATGCTTTCTGTTAATTATCTCGTAAGCACTGTTCTTTACGTTTGCAGCGATTTCCTCTGTATTCTCCTTATGCTTGTAGTGACCTCTCATCTCGCACATCTTGTGAAGCTCCACTCCGGAAACATTGGCTGATGACCATGCAACCACCTCACTGTCTCCATGCTCACCTACTATAAATGCATGTACGCTTCGGCTGTCCACCTCAAGGTGCTCTCCAAGCGCGTACTTAAGTCTTGCACTGTCAAGCACGGTACCTGAACCGATGACACGCTCCTCAGGAAGTCCTGAAAGCTTCTGTGCCACCTGTGTTAAAATATCTACAGGGTTTGCAACGATAAGTAAGATTCCACCGAAATTTCTCTTTGCAATCTCCGGAATGATGCTCTTGAAGATTGCAACATTTTTATTTACCAGATCAAGTCTTGTCTCGCCCGGTTTTTGGCCTGCACCTGCAGAAACAACAATGATAGCAGCATCTGCCACATCATCATAACCACCTGCATATATCTTCATAGGTCTGGCAAAAGGAATACCGTGGCTTATATCCATCGCCTCTCCCTCAGCCTTATCCTTATCAGCGTCAATGAGAACTATCTCAGAAAAAAGACCGCTCTGCATAAGTGCAAAAACTGATGCCGAACCAACGAATCCACATCCGATCATGACAGCCTTTCTTGGGTTTGTCTTAACAACTGCGCTAGTTTTATTGCTCATGTACGTTCCTCTCTTTCTTAAACTATAATTCAAATAGTTGCTTTTTATTATAACTATTCATCCCAAACACAAATTCTCAATATCTGCTTTGTTATCAGTAGTTCTGAATAATTATCTTTTATTTATATTATACCCGCATTGTACATATAATCCGTTGTAAAAACAACAAATTACTTGATAAAATACAATCAATAGCCCATTGTTCCCATTTTTATACAATTTTAATGCAGATTTTTACATAAAAAGTGCAGTACTAAAAAGCAAACCGAACCAATACAGCTGAATGAATTGTCATTTAGCATATTGATCCGGTTATATTAAAATGCTGTATCCGCTTATTTTGTGCTTGAATTTCTGTACTCAAGCGGTGTCATTCCATACAGCTTCTTGAACTGTCTATTAAAATGCTCCACGTTCTGATATCCTGCCTCGATTGCGATATTCTCAACAGTTGTGATGCTGTTTCTCAGCAGTGTACGTGCCTTCTTCATCTTGGCATTGGTGACCAGCTCCCCGAAAGTCTTGCCTGATTTCTCCTTTATGTACTTGGAGATATACGGCTCCGTCAGGTTGAACTGTGCAGCCATGTCTGCAAGCGATACTGTCTTGTAGTTGGCCTGGATGAAGTTGAGCATTGCAATATAGCGCTCATCCTTCACGTGACTGTCAGCCTTGGTGGCAAGGTAATGGTTTACCGCAACAACAAGCGCTCCGATTGATGCCTTGATGATATCCTCATCCACACCTGCGCCCCAGAACATACTGCCGTCAACTGTGATACCCACATATGCCATAGCCTTTGATGAAGATCCGTGTGAAAGCGAATGCTCCTCGTATACAGTGAGCTCAAAGCTGATGTCAAAATACTGCTTAATTATATTGCTGACTGCATCGAGACGGCCGTTTCCATTGGCATCTACCTTTCTGGTGCTGTCATTGTGTAAAATAACCGCCTCTGCGAAAATGCCGTTTACCTGCTTAAAGTGGCACTCCGGTATAGTGAAATATGGATGAAAATCCACATAATTGTCTGTAAAGATACTGTGTACCCACTCAGGTGAAAGCTCCTTGTGCTCCTCGTCCGATACCTGCTTGACCATGTATCCGACCTGCTCTCTCATCTGCTGTGGCACATTGATACCGAAGCTCTGCTTAAGGATATATGCCACTCCGCCCTTTCCTGACTGGCTGTTGATACGGATAACATCAGCCTCGTATGTCCTGCCGACATCCTTTGGATCTATAGGCAGATATGGAACCGTCCACTTATCAAGCTTCTTTTCCTCTCTCCATGCCATGCCCTTTGAGATAGCATCCTGATGTGAGCCTGAAAAAGCAGAAAAAACAAGGTCTCCCGCATATGGCTGTCTCTCGCCTACCTTCATTCTGGTAAATGTCTCATACTTCTCCCTGATCTCAGGCAGATTTGAAAAATCAAGCTGTGGATCCACTCCATGTGAGTAAAGATTCATGGCAAGTGTCACGATATCTACATTTCCTGTTCTCTCACCGTTTCCAAACAGCGTACCCTCTATCTCCTCAGCTCCTGCAAGCACACCAAGCTCTGATGTGGCAACACCGCAGCCTCTGTCATTATGAGGATGTAAGCAAAGCACTACTCCGTCCCTGTACTTGAGGTGCTTGTTGATATACTCTATCTGTGTGGCAAAAACATGTGGCATAGCATTCTCTACTGTGGTAGGGATATTGATGATGGCCTTATTATCAGCCTTTGGCTGCCATACATCAAGCACAGCGTTGCACACATCAACCGCATAATCCACCTCAGTGCCCGAAAAGCTCTCCGGTGAATACTGGAAACGAAAATTACCGTCAGTCTCTGCTGCAAGGTCTCTCAGTAAAATAGCTCCGTCAACTGCAAGCTGCTTTATCTCTTCCTTTGACTTCTTAAACACCTGCTCACGCTGTGCAACAGATGTGGAATTGTACAGATGTACAACTGCTCTCGGTGCTCCCTCAAGTGCCTTGAAGGTCTTCTTGATGATATGCTCTCTGGCCTGTGTCAGCACATGTATAGTGACATCATCAGGAATCATATCCCTCTCAATAAGAGCTCTCGTGAAATTGAACTCTGTCTCAGAAGCTGCCGGGAAACCTACCTCGATTTCCTTGAATCCGATCTTTACCAGTAATTTGAAGAATTCCAGCTTATCTTCCAGGCTCATGGGATCGATCAAAGCCTGGTTACCATCTCTCAAGTCAACGCTGCACCAGATGGGGGGCTTGGTAATACTGTCCTTCTTTACCCAGTCGTAGGTCACCTCGGGGGGCATAAAATAAGTTTTCTGATATTTTGCTGCAATGTCTGCGCTGTTCATGGAAATCCTCCTGCCGTATGATTACTTTTTATTTTCAAAACCTGCTGTTTTTACTATTTTCACTTATCTGATTGCATTATCTTAACACTCATAATTTCTGTAAGCAAGATATATTCTTATCTTGTTAATTGATGTATTTTAATGTGACATTTTTGTCATATACCTATAAATTCAAGAAAAAGGCTATTTTATTCAGTGATTATTCCTTTTTATTATTTGATTAAAATTTTCAATTGTATATATCATTTTTTGTTATATTTAAAACCATACTTTTAATTTTATAATGTTGTATAATTGATTAATTTTATTACTATGTTTAAAATGTTTTTCACAAAAAAACAGATGTCCGTGTCGGGCATCTGTTTATAGTCTATTCTCTATTTATATCCTAAACGATTTCTTCGTACTGTATACTCTCGAAATCGTAACGCCCATTCGCATTCCGGGCTGTCAAATAATTTCCACTCTTTCAAAATACCGGATCAGGATATCCGCACAATTTTCGATTCCCAGTTTGGTGGTATCGAGGATCATATGATAATTGTTCACATCACCCCACACTTTACCGGTATTTTCATAATAATAGTCGGCGCGCTCCGCATCATTTTTCTCAAGCATTTTTTTGGCCTCATCATGGGGAAGGCTTTCCTTCTTCATGATACGTTCAATACGATCTTCCTTATCCGCGCACACATACACGTTAAATACATTCGGCTGATCCTTCAGGATCTCGGATGCACAACGTCCCAGAATAATACAGGGATGTTCCGCCAATTCCTTAATGACCTCCGCTTCCGTAGCATAACTGTCACCATCCAGTTCATGCTCTATGTACGCCTTATCATATACCGGCACCCCCAGCTTCTCAGACAACTCCTGTGCGATCAGACTGGCTCCTGTTCCAAATCTTCGGCTGATAGTAATTACAAGGTTCATCGTAAGCACCTCCTTTGTAAGGTACTCTCATTTTATGATAAAGACTCTGAATTTGCAAGAGGGATGTCTACAAAAGCTTCTGCTCTATCTGATACAGTTTCTCACCTGTCGCCCGCATGCTGTGTTCCTCCGCCAGTGCCCTGCCTGCCCGGATTCTGCGTCTTACTTTTTCCCGCGGTTCTTCATACAAGATGTCTCGGACTGCCTGCTCGTAGGAATCCAGATTGCTGGCTTTGCGCACCTGCTCGCCGTCGGTAAGCCACCCTTCATACACCGGAATGTCTCTCACGATCACAGGAATCTCACAGGATAATGCCTCCAATACCACGATTCCTTCCGTCTCTTCATAACTGAAAAAAGCAAATGCATCCGCACCACAGTACGCATCCCGCAGGATCCCGGACGGTTGGAAACCGGCAAAGATCACATTTTCCGGCTTCTCTGCCACAGCCTTTTTGATCTCTGCCGGAATCAACGCATTGTTCCCGCCCCCAAACCATAGAAAAATAATGTCTGGCATCCTTTTTGCCATTTCCAGAAAATCCTCGATTCCTTTTCTGTGAATCAGATGCCCGGCGGATATCACGACCTTTTTATCCACAGGAAGATGAAAAAATATCCGGAATCGTCCACCTGCCTGCTCTGTTTTGTGGAAAAATTCAGTGTCCACACCATTGGTCAGTGCGTAAATCTCCCGATGCAGATCATATTTCATTAACAATTCCCGGGAGTATTCCGTTGGTGTGATAACCACATCTCCCTGTCTATAACAATGGCGGATCCATTTTTTGAATAAAGGAGCCGCCAGATTGGAACCGATAAAAGAATTCTTAAAATCTTCCATAGTGGAATGCCCATAATAGACGACCTTTTTCCCCTGCCGTCTTGCCCGCCGTGCCACCAGCGGCGAATCAGGCAATACAGTATTGATCTGTACGATATCCGCCTCTTTCCAGACGTCCGTCACGGTCACTTTTGCTGCTCGCAGCATCTTCTCCTGATGGCGGATGGCGCTGCCGACGCCGCTTTTTGCCACCAGTGAAAGTCCGCCTTTATATATATAAATTTTCATAAGTATACTCTCCTATACCAGGTGGAAAATCACCTGGAACAGTGTCGTCAGTCCCAGACTATACAGCGCAATGGAGAAAGGCTTTCCCAAAAAGATGACTGTCACAAACTGTTTCCATGTCATATTCGTCGTTCCGGCGAGATAACAGAGAAAATCATCCGGTGCCACCGGCAGAAAGATTGCCAGTGTAAATAATTTCAAAAATCTCCCCTTTAGCTCCGTCCATGTCAGGTATTTTTCAATCATTTTCCCGGGAAACATCTTGTACAGCACCGGTCTTCCCAGACTTCTTGCTATTCCAAAAGCAATACAGGAACCCACACAGATTCCAATATAATTATAGAAAAATCCCGGCACCGCTCCAAAGAGCAGCACTCCTGCCAGACAGCTGATGCCACCCGGTATGATGGGAAACACCACCTGAACGATCTGGATCAGCACGAAGATCAGTGCACCGATCATTCCGAAACGGTTCACAAACTGCTGCATAGTCTCCACCGATTGGAAAATGCCGCTCTGATAGCTCCAGACTGCCAGTATTCCACAGAGGATCAGACTAACCCAGGATGCAATATTGACGGCTCTTTGCCAAGCGTTTTTCTCTTTCGACCTGTTTTTCTTCGATCTGTCGCTGGTATAGTTGTTCCATGTTTCCCGCAAATCTTTTTTGAGAAAATATTTCTGCGGACTGTTTTGCATAACTGCACATTCCTCTGCGTTCATCGTCTTCTTTCTCCTTCCAGTTCTTCAGGTCTTTCAAGAATTCCTCCTCGGTCCGGTACTGCCAGCCGTTTTTGCCCTCTTCCACAACCGCCCGCAGGCATTGATCCCTTCTGCATAATAACGGTAATCCTGCTGCCAGTGCTTCCGCATAGGTAAGCCCCTGGGTCTCACTGGTGGAAGCGCTGACGAACAGATCTCCTGCCGGATAATAAGATGCTACTTCAGCGGGTGATACCATTCCGGTAAAAATAACGCTTCCCGTCACACCCAGCTCTGCTGCCTTTTTCCGTAAAGTCTCCAAATAAGGACCGCCGCCTACAATCATCAGTATTGTGCCGCTCTCCTGAATTTTCTGCTGGTACTCCAGCAATTCTTCCACATTCTTCTCTTTTGCCAGACGACCTACATATAAAAGCACTGTGGTCTTCCGGTCCATTTTATATTTTCTTCGGATTCTCTCCCGGGAATCCGTCCGGGTCTGCGCGTCATATTTACTCAGATCAATCCCCGATGGGATCACTGATACCGGACAATGAATGCCATAGTCTTTTAGTAATGTCTCTATTTTTGTGCTGGGAGCGATCATACTGTCCACCTTCTCGGAGATCTGTCGCGTCAGGAACTGTACCATATCCCTGCCCCATTTCTTGTAAGGGGAAAAATAGTGGGTATAATCTTCGTATACAGTATGGTAAGTATGCACCAGAGGGATCTTACATTCCTCTGCGATCTTTTTTGCCATGAAAAAGGTAGAAAATTCACACTGGGAATGTACAATATCCGGATTCCACTCTATAATCCCGCGATACAGTTCGCGTCCCGGGGACACCCGAAATCTTGCTCCCGGATAAATATATCCGGCATTCACGGAACCCATATAGATCACACCCTCTTCTTCGTAGGAACGAGCTGTACGGGACAAGGTCAGGATCTTCACTTCATGTCCTCTTTGCTGTAATTCCTCCCGCAGATTGCATACCGAAGTAACAACTCCGTTGATGGCCGGCTTGTACCAGTCTGTTGTGATCAATACTTTCATCTTTTTTCTCCCTTCCGTTTATTTTCTCTGAATTGATCTCAGCATAACAGACACAGGTAAATTCCATCCGAATAAAATCAAAAGTTTTCCTAAAGTTTCTGTGAGTTTTTTCCAAAATGTGCACTAAAAAACAGCATTCTCCGGAAATTTCCGGAAAACGCCGTTTTTAATCGTCTTTCTATAAAATTATTATCTCTCTTCTCTGAAGTACGCCAGTCCCAGACTTGCGGGGGGCTGATTCTCTCTCTTGCTCCGCATACTGGTGATGACCAGTACCAGTAAGGTCACGACATAAGGGATCATCTTATACAGCTCCTGATACTCCATATGCTCGATACCGGTGGGCAGATACAGATACAGAATATACAGACCACCGAACAGGAAAGAAGCAAATACACTGATATTCGGTCTCCAGATAGTGAAGATGACCAGCGCAATGGCAAGCCAGCCTCTGTCACCGAACGCATCGTTGGACCAGACACCGCAGGCATAATCCATTACATAGTACAGTCCGCCCAGACCTGCGATCATACATCCCACGCAGGTAGCGATGTATTTGTACCGGGATACGTTGATACCGGCTGCATCTGCGGTATTGGGGCCCTCACCGACTGCTCTTAAGTGCAGTCCGGTTCTGGTATGACTCAGAACATACGATGCCGCAAACGCAATGATCACTGCCAGATAAGCCAGGAATCCATAGGATAAAAACAGCTTGCCAAACCAGCCAAGTTTTCCCGCAAAAGGAAGTGACTTACTGAAATAACTGCTGGTAGCAGACAGTGCAATGGAAGGTACATCACTGTTTACCAGCTTGATCAGGGATCCGCCGAAGAAGTTACCGAAGCCAACACCGAAGGTGGTCATTGCCAGACCGGTCACGTTCTGGTTCGCCCGCAGGGTAACAGTCAGGAAGCAGTACAGCAATCCCATCAACAGGGATCCTAACAGGCAGCAGAGCATCGGAATCGCAATGGCAAGAAACCCATTCATGTTCGCCGCGTCTCCTGCTGATCTTTCATAGAAGAAAGATCCGATGACACCACAGATACCTCCCACATACATGACGCCGGGGATTCCCAGATTCAGATTACCGGACTTCTCCGTGATGATCTCACCGGTACTCCCGTATAACAGAGGAATTCCCTGTACGATTGCTCTCGGAATAAATGCAAGTAAAAATGACCACATGCTTACTGTTCCTCCTTTTCTGCTTTTTTACGGAACTGCAGTCTGTAAGTAATGAAGAACTCACAGCCGATGATAAAGAACAGGATAATACCTGTCAGAATATCGGAGTAAGAATGATTCAGTCCAAAATTGGTAGAGATCTCACTGGCTCCGCGATCCATGAATATGATCAGGAAGCTGGAGAATACCATGGTCAGAGGATTGAACTTGGACATCCAGGATACCAGTACAGCGGTAAATCCCTGTCCACCTGCAATCGTGGTGGTCACAGTATGATTGATACCTCCTACCAACAGCAGACCTACCAGTCCGCAGAGAGCACCGGACAACAGCATGGTACGGATAATGACTTTTTCTACCTTGATACCCACATATTTTGCAGTATTTTCGCTCTCACCCACAACAGAGATCTCATATCCCTGCTTACTGTAGTTCAAATATACATACATAAATATCGTGATCACTACTGCCACTACAATACTTAACAGATATTTGGAGCCGAAGATCTGCGGTAGCCAGCCCACATTGGTGTTCTGGTTGATGATACCGATCTTACCGGATCCCTTGGGAACCTCCCATACTATCGTATAAAATGCCACCAACTGAGTAGCTATGTAGTTCATCATCAGCGTAGACAGCGTCTCATTGGTATTCCATTTCGCCTTGAAAAATGCGGGAATGAAGCCCCAGATGGCTCCTGCTGCCAGACTTGCCACGATCATGCACAGGATCACAACTGCGTTCGGAAGCTTATCTCCCAGACAGATCATGCAGGCTGCTGCTGCCAGCCCGCCGATCAGCACCTGTCCCTCACCGCCGATATTCCAGAATTTCATCTTAAATGCCGGAGTCAATGCCAATGCGATCAAAAGCAGGATCGCTATATTCTGAAAAGTGACCCAGGTCTTGCGGACGGATCCGAAAGCACCCAGAACGATGGACTGATATACCTGTAAAGGATTGATTCCCGTGGTGATCGTCGTAATGATACCGCACAGGATCAGTGCCAGCAGGATTGCCAAAAATCGAATACCCAGAGATTTATACCAGGGAAGCGCATCTCTTTTTACGATATGAAACAAAGGCTCTTTATTCTTTTCCTTCATGTTCTTTGCCTCCTACTCTGGTCATCAGCATACCGACCTCATTTTTGTCTGTCTTTCTCGCATCCAGAATACCGCTCACTTCTCCGCCGCACAATACCATGATACGGTCGGACAGCTCCATCAGCACATCCAGATCCTCACCTACGAAAATCACGGCAACGCCCTTTTTCTTCTGTTCATTGATCAGGTCATATATAGTATACGAAGAATTAATATCCAGTCCACGTACCACATAAGCCGTCAACAGTACGGTAGGTGCAGACGCAATCTCTCTTCCAACGAGAACCTTCTGTACATTACCACCGGACAATCTGCGTACCGGAGTGGTGATACCCGGGGTTACAACCTCCAGATTTTCTACCACATCCGTTGCAAGCTGTTTGGAAGGCTTTCGGTTCGTAAACGGTGTATGTCCCTGTCGGAAGGAACGTAACATCATATTATCGGTCAGATCCATATTGCCTACCAGGCCCATGCCAAGACGATCCTCCGGTACAAAAGAAAGCGATACACCCATCTCTGCGATCTTCAACGGATCCTTGCCGATCAGCATTTCCTTACTTCCATCATCTTCCACATAACTGATCGTGCCGGCTTCTGTTACCTGCAGACCTGCAATGGCTTCCAA
>ERZ779902.936-NODE-936-length-11601-cov-2.197731_pt1 | contig 11601 bp, 8 predicted proteins | sample MGYA00511350_ERZ779902 | MGnify/ENA primary metagenome ERZ779902 (study PRJEB29588, sample SAMEA2146908) | human gut metagenome | biome: human gut; feature: human-associated habitat; material: faeces | place: Denmark | collected 2008/2010 ...
CTTTTAAAACAGGTGAGATGGTATCAAAAGCATTAAGAGAGAATGGACATCAGGTTATTTTGCTGGATGTATTTATGGGATATAGTGACAGGGAGGAGGACCTGACAGGTATATTTGACCGCGCGGACGAGATAAGCGTGCAGGTCAGCGATATTCCGACAGAGGCACCTGACCTCGCAAAGGTAAAGGCTTCCAGAAGGGACCAGTCACCTTGCTTCTTCGGACCAAATGTCATCAAAATGTGTCAGATGGCGGACATTGTTTTCATGGCTCTCCACGGAGAAAACGGAGAGAACGGAAAGATACAGGCAGCATTTGATCTTTTCGGTGTCAAATATACAGGCAGCGATTATTTAAGCTCAGCAATCGCCATGAACAAGGAGACATCAAAGCAGTTCTTCCTTGCAAACGGTATCCCTACTCCAAAGGGTATTTCCATGACAAGAGCGACCAGACAGGACGATATCACAAAGCTTGACCTGACACTTCCATGCGTGGTAAAGCCATGCTGCGGTGGTTCAAGCATCGGTGTCACCATCGTTAAGGATGCGGCAGAGTTCAAGGCGGCACTTGACGATGCCTTCAAGTGGGAAAATGAGCTGGTTATCGAGGAATTTGTACAGGGCAGGGAGTTCTCTGTCGGCGTTATCGAGGGCAAGGCTCTTCCTATTATAGAGATCGCACCGAAGGAGGGCTTCTACGATTATAAGAATAAATACAAGGCGGGCAGTACAGTAGAGACATGTCCGGCCGAGCTTCCTGAGCAGGTGACAAAGGATATGCAGCACTATGCCGAGGAGGTTGCGCGCGTTATCGGGCTTGATACATATTCACGCTCAGACTTTTTGCTCAATGACAAAAATGAGATGTTCTGCCTCGAGGCAAACACACTGCCGGGCATGACTCCGACCAGTCTTCTGCCACAGGAGGCAGCGGTTATCGGTATGAGTTTTAATCAGCTCTGTGAGCATCTGATTGACATATCTTTGAAAAAATATGAGGTGTAGCATGTCGGATAAGTACATGAAGAATCTTACATTTGCAAATATCGCAAAGGCTTGCGAGGGCACATACATAGGCGATGAGACACAGCTTGATACGACAATCACCGGCGCAGTCATAGACAGCAGACAGGTGAAGGATGGCTATCTTTTTATCCCGATAAAGGGAGAAAGGGTGGACGGACACAAATTCATTCCGACTGTGTTTGAGCAGGGGGCGGCAATTGTGCTCTCTGAGCATGAGCTGACGGATCCGGCAGGCCCATATGTGCTTGTTGAATCAACCACCGATGCCATGAAAAAGCTCGCGGCATTTTACAGAAAAAGCCTTGATATCAAGGTGGTGGGGATCACCGGAAGTGTCGGCAAGACCAGCACCAAGGAGATGATATCGTCAGTTCTTGAGCAGAAATACAGCGTCCACAAGACCGCAGGCAATTTCAACAACGAGATAGGTCTGCCACTCACCATTTTCGGAATCAGGGAAAGCCATCAGGTAGCAGTGCTTGAGATGGGCATATCTGATTTTGGCGAGATGCACAGACTTTCTACTATGTCTTGCCCGGATGTCATGGTCATCACCAATATCGGCTACTGCCATCTGGAGTTTTTAGGCGACAGGGATGGTGTGCTTAAAGCAAAGACAGAGTGCTTTGAGCATATGATGCCGGATGCGGTCGCAGTGCTGAATGCAGATGACGACAAGCTGGCCACAGTGCAGACGGTAAATGGAAAGCCTGCCATATACTATGGCAAGGAATCAGCTTCAGGCGTTCATAAATCAGTATATACCACAAATATTGAAAACCTGGGCTTCGACGGCATGAAGGCTCATTTTGTCACTCCGGAGGGTGAGTTTGATGCACAAATCCACATCCCGGGTGAGCACAATGTATACAATGCCATGGCGGCAGCGGCTGTCGGATTGCAGCTTGGCCTCACAATAGCTGAGATAAAGTCAGGAATCGAGAAAGCAGAGACAATCGCAGGGCGTACCAATTTCATCAAAACACACGGCATGACAGTGATAGATGACTGCTACAATGCAAATCCTGTATCCATGAAATCCTCTATCGAGGTGCTTTCACATGCAAAGGGCAGGACAATAGCAGTGCTTGGAGACATGGGAGAGCTTGGAAGCGATGAGAAAAAGCTGCACCATGAGGTAGGCGAAGCAGTTGGAGAGAATCATATCCATACACTTTTTGCCGCAGGAGAGCTTGCAAAGGAATATGCAGCCGGAGCAGCGGAGAAATCATCCGATGTAGACATCCACTATTTTGAGGATAGGGAGACCATGACACAGGAGCTTCTTTCATATGTGAAGGAGGGCGACACCATACTGGTGAAGGCATCACACTTCATGGAGTTTCCGAAGGTGGTAGAGGCTCTGAGTAAGTAAAAATGGATATTCTCCAAGCCTCATAATATTATAAAAGAAAGAGAGAAAAATAATGGCACAGAATCCAATCGTAACAATCACAATGGAAAATGGCGATGTAATCAAGGCGGAGCTTTATCCGGAAATCGCACCAAACACAGTAAACAACTTTATCAGCTTAATTAATCACAACTTCTATGACGGAGTATGCTTCCACCGTGTAATCAAGGGCTTCATGCTCCAGGGCGGAGATCCTGACGGAAACGGTACAGGCGGCCCTGGTTATGAAATCAAGGGTGAGTTCACACACAACGGTTTCAAAAATGACTTAAAGCACACAGCCGGTGTACTTTCAATGGCACGTACCATGATACCTGATTCAGCAGGCAGCCAGTTCTTCATCATGCATCAGGATGCACCACATCTCGACGGCGAGTATGCGGCATTTGGCAAGGTGATCGAGGGCATGGATGTGGTAAACAAGATCGCAGAGGTGCGCACAGACTACATGGACAAACCACTTGAGGCTCAGGTCATGAAGACAGTTACAGTTGAGACCTTCGGAGTGGACTATCCGGAGCCGGAGACAGTTTAATGATAATAATTATTGATGAGGCAAGCGCAAAACTTGCCTCTTTTTACTATCATGACGAGATATTAAAGCCACAGTGGAAGCGTGCAGTAGAGATGACATCTGCTCCCGCCGACTACATCTGGATAGTATCAAACAGGCAGCAGAAGCAAATAGCTGACTCACTCGGCATAGCATCAGTAGGAGAACCGAAGTGCGGCACGCGCTATGCAGTCGAGAGCCTTGCAGAGATTGATATTGAGTATCTGGAGCGGGTGCGCAGGCGATATAATCACATCCCGTGGGACATCGGCGAGACAGACAGGTGTCTGATACGTGAGCTGTCCCTGTCAGACCTTCCTGCGCTCTATGAGCTCTATGACAAGCCCGGCATGACAGACTTTGTGGAGCCGCTTTACGACTATGAGACAGAGCTTGAATACCAGAAAGCATATATAGAGAACATGTATGGCTTTTACGAGTATGGCATGTGGCTTGTATTTTCCAGGGAAACAGGGAAGCTGATAGGCAGGGCAGGGCTTGAGCATGATGAACTGGGCTATATGATAGCGCCGGAATTATGGAACCAAGGCTATGCCACGGAGGTATGCCGCTTCATCATAGACTACGCGCGCGAAAACACAGACTTTGAAGAGCTTTACTGCCGGATAGACGAGAAAAATACGGCATCGGTGCGCCTTGCCAAAAAACTTGGATTTACATATAGCGGGCATATGGATGATGATATAAACGCTTCTATATATAGAAAAAACATAAAAAACAATGAAAAACATTGAAAAATATGCAATTAGGCAATAAAATATAAACATAGTTTAACGATTTGGAGGACGAAAAAATGAAACAATACGCATACGGAGTAGATATAGGTGGAACAACTGTAAAGATGGGCTTTTTCGAGACAACAGGAAAGCTTGTCGATACATGGGAGATTCCTACACGCACAGAGAATTCCGGCGAGCTCATCCTGCCTGATATCGCAGCATCTATCAAGGAGAATAACGAGAAGCATGGCATCGAGATGGGTGACATCGAGGGTATAGGCATGGGAGTGCCGGGACCTGTAAAGGATGACGGAACAGTATTAAGATGTGTCAACCTCGGCTGGGGCGTGTTCAACGTGGCACAGTCACTCTCAGTACTGTGCGGCGGCATCAAGGTAAAGGCCGGAAACGATGCCAACGTAGCTGCACTCGGTGAGATGTGGCAGGGTGGCGGAAAGGGTCATCAGGATGTAGTCATGATCACACTCGGCACAGGTGTAGGCGGAGGAATCATCCGCGATGGCAGAATCGTAGCCGGAGTAAACGGAGCAGGCGGAGAGATAGGACATATGCCTATGGTAGATGATGAGTCAGAGTGCTGTGGCTGCGGCAAGAAGGGCTGCTTAGAGCAGTATGCATCAGCAAACGGACTTGTAAGAGTGGCAGAGAGATATATTGCAGCACACAGGGATGTGGCAACAAAGCTTGATTTAAATGCAGGCTTCACAGCCAAGGATGTATGCGATGCGGCAAAGGCAGGAGATGCAGCGGGCATTGCTGCAGTAGAGCAGTCTATGAAGCTTCTCGGCAAGGCAATGGCAGCAGTAGCATGCGTTATGGACCCTGAGGTATTTGTTGTAGGCGGAGGCCTTTCAAAGGCGGGCAGCATCATCATCGATACAGCAGCAAAGTACTATAAAGAGTATGCTTTCCATGCAAGCCGTGAGACAGAGATCAAGCTTGCCACACTCGGCAACTCAGCCGGCATGTATGGCGGAGTAAAGATGGTTATCGGCTAACAACATGAGATTGCAATTTTTAAAGAAATAAAATATAATGGCTACTAAAGATACACTACAATCGAGGTGAGACTATTGGCAGATTACTCAACAGAAGAATTAGAAAAAATAGCGGACAAATTTCGCTCAGATACCAGCGGTATAAGGGGAACAAAGGATTTTACGAGCCCAGAGGAGCTTTACGATGAGCTTAAAAAGGAAATCAAAAAGTACCATCCGTCGGATGACACAAGCCTTGTGGACAAAGCCTACAGGGTAGCTTATGATGCCCATAAGGGGCAGGTACGTAAGTCAGGAGAGCCTTATATCATACATCCACTGTGTGTTGCCATAATACTCGCCGAGCTCGAGCTGGATAAGGAAACCATTGCAGCAGGACTGCTCCATGATGTGCTGGAGGACACCATCATGACCATGGATGAGATGTGTGCGGAGTTTGGAGACGATGTCGCACATCTGGTGGATGGTGTCACGAAGTTAAAGCACCTGCATCTGACAGACAGCACCAAGGATCCGAAGGACAAGAATGCGGACAGGCTTGAGATGCAGGCTGAGAATCTGCGCAAGATGTTTCTCGCCATGGCAAAGGATATCAGGGTCATCCTCATAAAGCTGGCAGACAGACTGCACAATATGCGTACACTCAAGTACCAGTCCAAGGAGGCGCAGCAGCGTATCGCCAGAGAGACACAGGATATCTATTGCCCTATCGCACAGCGACTTGGTATCAGCAAGATAAAGATAGAGCTCGAGGATCTTTGTATGAAGTACCTCTATCCGGATGCTTACTACGATCTGGTAGAGAAGGTAGCCCTCAGAAAGACAGAGCGCGACACCTACATCCAGGGCCTGGTAAACGATGTCAAGAAGTATGTTTCGGATGCCGGCATCAAGGCAGAGATATACGGCAGGGCAAAGCATTTCTTCAGTATATATAAGAAGATGGTCAATCAGGACAAGACTATAGACCAGATATATGACCTTTTTGCCATCAGGATTCTGGTGGATACAATACCGGACTGCTACGCAGTGCTAGGTATCATACATGAGAAGTATAAGCCTATACCGGGCCGTTTCAAGGACTATATTGCCATGCCGAAGCAGAACATGTACCAGTCGCTTCACACGACACTCATAGGCCCGAGCGGACAGCCGTTTGAGATACAGATACGTACCTATGAGATGCATCGTACAGCTGAGTACGGTATCGCAGCGCACTGGAAGTACAAGGAAGCAAACAACGGCAATGCCACTACCACCACTGTCACAGAGGAGGAGAAGCTCAGCTGGCTGCGCCAGATACTCGAGTGGCAGCAGGACATGTCGGATAATAAGGAGTTTATGACTTTATTAAAGAGTGATTTAAATTTATTCTCCGACAATGTATTTGCATTCACACCGTCCGGCGATGTAAAGAACCTGCCAAAGGGCTCCACACCTATAGACTTTGCCTACAGCATACACTCTGCGGTCGGCAACAAGATGGTCGGTGCCAAGGTAAACGGCAAGCTGGTGCCGATAGACTATGTCATCAAAAACGGTGACCAGATAGAGATAATCACCTCACAGAACTCCAAGGGACCAAGCCGTGACTGGCTCAAGGTCGTAAAGAGCACACAGGCCAAGAACAAGATCAACCAGTGGTTCAGAAGTGAGCTCAAGGAGGAGAATATACAGCACGGCAAGGATCTGATAGCAGCCTATGCCAAGGCAAAAGGTATCAACTTTGCTGAGATAAACAAGCCTGAGTATCAGGAGAAAATACGCCGTAAATACGGCTTCCACGACTGGAACTCATGCCTTGCAACTGTTGGCCACGGCGGACTCAAGGAGAGCCAGATAGTCAACAGGATGTACGACGAGTACAAGAAGGATCATGTGGTGCCTGTGACAGATGCAGATGTGCTTGGCAGCATCGCAGAAAAGCAGCAGGCGGCGGCAGGCACACAGCCCGAGCACAAGTCAAAGAGCGGTATTGTGGTACACGGACTCTATGACGTGGCTGTGCACTTCTCGAAGTGCTGCAATCCTGTTCCGGGAGATGAAATCGTGGGCTTTGTCACAAGAGGCCGAGGCATATCAATCCACAGGACAGACTGTGTGAATATCATCAATCTGTCCAAGATGGAAAAGGACAGGCTCATAGAAGCAGAGTGGCAGGATACAGCCCTCATGGACAACGGTGCCGAGTATCAGGCAGACCTAAAGATATTCTGTCATGACAGGCCGGGACTGCTCGTAGATATCACAAAGATATTTACCGAGAAGGAAATCAATATCAGTGGTATCCAGTCCAAGACCAGTAAGCAGGGCATCGCTACAATCGAGGTATTTTTTAATATCAAAGGCAGGGACCAGATAAAGGTTCTAGTGGAGAAGCTCAGACAGATAGAAAGTGTAATAGACGTAGAGAGGACCACCGGCTAAATCCCGGTGGTTCTTGCGTGAAGCATAACATATAACAGACAAGGAGTACACTCATATGGTAAATATGAAGATAGACCACTTCGTAGTGGGACCGGTGCAGACCAACTGCTACTTTGTCACCAATATAAAGACAAAGGAAATGATAATAATAGACCCTGGCGCGTGTGCTAATCAGCTCGCAAAAAAAGTTGACGAGTCAGGCGCAAAGCCTGTAGCAATACTGCTCACACACGGACACTTTGATCATGCCACTGATGCAAAGCCACTCGCAGACCGCTACGGAATCAAGATATATATCCATGAGGCAGACAAAGCCACACTCGATGACCCGCAGCTTAATGTCAGCTACATGATGGGGCAGTCAAAGACCTTTTATGCGGATGTATTTTTGAAGGATAAGCAGGAAATTGATATTGCGGGCTTTCACATAGTAGTGCTTCACACACCGGGGCATACACCGGGTGGCTGCTGCTATTATTTCCCGTATGAGGACGTGATCTTTACAGGAGACTCACTGTTTTGCGGCTCAATCGGACGTACGGATTTCAAGGGCGGCAGCATGTCAGACCTCGTGCGCACAGTGAAGGAAAAAATCATGACACTGCCTGAGCATACAGAGGTGTACCCGGGCCACAACGACACAACAACCATAGAAAACGAGAGGATGTATAACCCTTACTTATGATAGTAGTAGTATTTAATAAACCGGATTTTGAATATGATGTGCACTCACTGCTCAAAGAGTTTTTCCCACAGGAGGACGTGCAGATGTACTATAGCTGCCCACCTGATGAGGTGGAGGGGAAAAACTTAGCCTGCACACATCACGAGATGACAGATGATGGCGTAAAGGAATTTGCGGATGCCTCACAGGTATTTAAGATAGACTATGTGGGCGATGAAATTGCAGTGGAGTGGACGGTGAATAGAGCCGGAAAAAGAATCTGCACAAAAATATCCGTAGACAGTGCAGACCGCAAAGAAACCAAAAACCGCCTCAAGCTCGCCCTGTATTCCATGATAGAAAAGGGCACAGGAAAGAGCCTTCCGTGGGGCACACTCTCAGGCATCAGACCAACCAAGATAGCCATGAAATGCATAGAGGACGGCATGAGCGATAAGGAAACCTACGACTATCTTAAGAAAACCTACCTCGCAAGCGATGAGAAAATCGACCTCTCAATAGGCATAGCAAAGCGTGAGAAGGCACTGCTCGACAAGGTGGACTATGACAACGGCTACAGCCTGTACATAGGCATACCCTTCTGCCCGAGCACCTGTGCATACTGCTCGTTTACGTCATACCCGCTGGGTGTGTGGAAAAACCGCGTAGACGATTACCTCGATGCACTCGAGAAGGAGATAGACTACACGGCACAGAAATTCTACCACAAAAAGCTAAACTCCATCTACATAGGAGGCGGCACACCGACCACACTAAGCCCTGCGCAGCTTGACAGGCTTATCAGAAAAATCAAATGCAGCTTTGATTTAAAGGACTGCCTGGAATTTACCGTGGAGGCAGGCAGACCGGACTCCATCACGAGAGAAAAGCTCCTGGCACTGAAGAAAAACGGCATCAGCCGTATATCAGTAAATCCGCAGACCATGAAGCAGCAGACTCTCGATATAATAGGAAGACACCACACGGTAGACGATACGATAAATAGCTTCAAGCTCGCGCGTGAGCTGGGCTTTGACAACATAAACATGGACCTCATCATGGGACTTCCCGAGGAGACACTCGATGATGTAAGGCACACAATGGAGCTGGTGAAGGAGATGGCACCTGACAACGTCACCATCCATTCACTCGCAGTAAAGCGAGCTGCAAGACTCACCATCTTCAAGGACCGCTACAGAGATATGCAGATGGTCAACACCCAGGAGCATATGGATCTCTGCGCAGCCTACTGTAAGCAGATGGGGCTTGAGCCATACTACCTCTACAGGCAGAAGGGCATGGCAGGCAACATGGAGAACGTGGGCTATGCAGCAAAGGGCAAGGCCGGCGTATACAACATACTGATAATGGAGGAAAAGCAAACGATTGTGGCCTGCGGAGCAGGGGCAAGCACCAAGCGTGTCTGGCCCGTATCGAATCCGGATGGCACACACCGCATCGACAGATGCGAGAATGTCAAGGATGTAGGGCAGTATATCGCAAGGATTGATGAGATGATAGAGAGGAAGCAGAGGCTGTTTGAGGAAAAATAAGCAGTATGATATATAATAATGTATAATATTGGTGCTGTAATACCATAGTGATTAGCGAATGTGTCAAAAATTATAAAGAAAACCTAATATTCATTGACAAAGAATTAAAAATGAGTAAAAATATATTACTGAAAAATCCTGATTAGATACAGAAAAAGATACAAATAACCGAATAAAACATACATAAAATAAAACAGGCTAAAATAATTCGGGGGGGGGTGCAAAGGTACCTCACCTGTAGCAGGTATAGAGGGAAATGAGAGATACCACAAGGAGAAATAAGAAAGAATGTACAGAAAGAAAGGCAGAGGATGGACAAAGCATATAGACTTTATGCTTATAGATATCGCAAGCATTTTTATAGCATTTTTTATTTCATATGTAATACGCTTCGGCCTTAATAACCCATACATGGACAAGGACTACCGTATACTGGGGGTAGCATTTCTTCTGATAGATTTCTTTGTTGAGATAATGGCAGACTCATTCAAGAATGTCCTAAAACGCGGATATCTGGATGAAGTTATATCGACCTGCAAGCATGCAGTGCTTGTATTTCTGGTGACAGCACTATTTTTGTTCACCACACAGATGGCTGATATATACTCGCGATTATCATTTTATATTATGTTTCCAATCTATGTGACAATAACATATATAGTCAGGGTGGCACTCAAGAGCTTCCTTAAGAAAAAGGATTTCGGTATATCAAAGAAATCACTGTTTGTCATAGCACCGGATGCTATGCTTCGTGATACACTGCGCACAGTGGAAAAAAGCTGTATAGGCTATACAAAGATAGTAGCAGCCTCAATGGATACAGACCTGAAGGGTAAGACTATATGCGGCATACCGATAGTTGCAAACCATGATGGCATAGTGGACTATGCGTGCGAAGAGTGGGTGGATGAGGTGCTCATCCCACCATGCAGCGAGGATGAATATCCTGAGAGGATGGCAGATATATTCCTTGAGATGGGAATAGCCGTGCATACAGGAATAACAAAGAATGGTACTGCCCATGGCGGTTACAAGCAGATAGAAAAGATAGGCGACTACACAGTAGTCACATCAAGCGTGAGCTATGCAAACACCAGCGCACTTCTGGTAAAGAGGGGCATGGATATAGTCGGAGGACTGGTGGGCTGTCTGCTCACACTTATCATCATGATATTTGTAGGACCGGCGATATATATAGCATCGCCCGGACCGATATTCTTCGCACAGGAGAGAGTCGGCAGAAACGGAAGAAAGTTTAAGATGTATAAATTCCGCAGCATGTATATGGATGCCGAGGAGCGAAAGAAGGAACTCATGGCGCAGAATAAAGTGGGTGACGGAATGATGTTTAAGATGGACTTTGATCCGAGAATCATAGGCAATAAGGTGCTGCCAAACGGAAAGAAGAAAACCGGAATTGGGCAGTTTATCAGGAAAACAAGCCTGGATGAATTCCCACAGTTCCTTAACATTTTAAGAGGTGATATGAGCCTGGTAGGCACCAGACCACCAACACTCGATGAGTGGGAGAAATATGAACCACACCACAGAGCCAGAATGTCATTCAGGCCGGGATTGACTGGACTGTGGCAGGTGAGTGGCAGGAGCAATATCACGGACTTTGAGGAAGTGGTGAAACTGGATACCCAGTATATTAGGGAGTGGAGTGTAAAAGGGGATATTAAAATTATTTGGCAGACTGCTGTGGGAGTGTTGAAAAATGATGGAGCAATGTAAGGAAAAGCTTAGTATTGCAATGTTTACCGGGCAAAATCAGTTGCGGTCTGATGGGTTGTGGTGGAGTTGAATATACATACAAATATAAGTCTTTTTGCATAAATATGCGCCGGAAAAATGAGGGTGAAAGCACGACTGATTTTGTTGAGTGAACCTGTCTGGATAAAGATATGTAAGAAAATTGACGAAATATCGAGAAAAGACATGGTTACTGGGGGAGTTGGATAAGACAGCATAAGAAAACACTTAGCCGTGTGAGCGGTAAGAGGAAAAAGAAATACCATCCAAATGGATGTGTAGATAGAAAGATTATTTAACGGAGAGATAGGAAGAATGCAGCGTGAAAACGAAGTACAACAAGTATTTCTGGTAGGAGCTAAGAGCTTAGGAGCTTATGGCGGATATGAGACTTTTGTTTATAAGCTTACAGAGTACCACCAGAACAAGAAAAATATTAAATATCATG
>ERZ779902.939-NODE-939-length-11584-cov-2.328736_pt1 | contig 11584 bp, 8 predicted proteins | sample MGYA00511350_ERZ779902 | MGnify/ENA primary metagenome ERZ779902 (study PRJEB29588, sample SAMEA2146908) | human gut metagenome | biome: human gut; feature: human-associated habitat; material: faeces | place: Denmark | collected 2008/2010 ...
ATGGGGGGCGGGTCCCAAGGTCGTTCACCCACATATGAGCAAGCTCATGTGGGTTCAGACCTTTTGACCCTGGTATCCGAAGATACATTGAAAAGAAAGCATGGTGACATGAGTATGGAAGAAACAAAAAAGATATCAGCTGCGGTAATCAGACGTCTGCCACGATATTACAGATATCTGGGCGAACTGAATGAGAGCGGAGTACAGAGAATATCTTCAAAGGAATTAAGTGCAAAGATGAAAGTAACCGCTTCACAGATTCGTCAGGATTTAAACAATTTTGGCGGCTTTGGACAGCAGGGTTACGGTTATAATGTGAAGTATCTTTATGATGAAATTGCCAAAATTTTAGGAATTGACCGCCCGCATAATATGATTATTATCGGTGCGGGTAACTTAGGTCAGGCAATTGTCAATTATGAGGACTTTGAAAAACGTGGATTTGTGATTAAAGGAGTCTTTGATAACAATCCGGAGATGGAAGGAAAGACAATCCGTGGAATCCCAGTGATGATGATGGATGCCGTTTCTGATTTTATTAAGAGAAATGAAATCGAGATTGTAGCACTGACGATTCCAAAAAAAGCAGCAAAAGAAGTCGGTAAGCTGGTAGCAGATGCCGGAATTAAGGCAATCTGGAATTTTGCCCATACAGATTTGAATCTTCCGGATGAAGTCATTGTTGAAAATGTACATTTATCAGAAAGCCTGATGCGCCTTTCGTATACCATTGCAAATGAAGGACGGTAGAAAAAGATTTACAAAGGGGGAATAGCGGATGGCACAGCTTACATATAAGGCAATGAAGGATAATGCGGCTTTGAAAAATCTGCCGATTTTAACGCTTGACCAACGGTGGTACAGACTTGTGCCGGAATCTGTAAAAACGGATGAAATCCGTTACTGGGAAAAACGTGTCAATGAACTGCTCAAAAAACAGGGGCAGGTCAACGAAGACCTGATTCAGGTAAAAAAGATTAGGAAAGGATTGTTCCGGGGCATTGTTAATCATATGAACCAGAATGACGAAGATCCGAAAAAGCAGAAAATTATGGATGAAAGCCAGCGGCTGATTTATGAAGCAAGAGATAAAATCTCCCAGCTAGAAGATGAATCGGACGAAGTGCCTAAAAAACTTCGCATAGCAAACATGCATCTTTTTTATGAAACAGTCAAAATGTGTTATGAAAAAATCAACCGCAACAATAAAGACCTGGAGCGGCTGGAAGCATGGATTGAAGACACGCGGATTAAACTTAAGAAAAATTTACTGGTCAAGCAGGACAAAGAGGATATGAACGAGCAGATGTATTCTTATATGCATGCTATCTTAGGTCCTGAAATCATGAGTGAATTAGACCGGTTAAATGAGAATGACGAATAGAAGAAAGCTGCTGTGCGGGAAGGAAAGTCTGCATGGCGGCTTTTTTGTTTCACGGGGCAGGAAAGGGATTTCTCAAAAGCCCGTCTCAACGTGTTACTTGACTTCGCCGTGCTTTTGAGGAATCCCAGACTCGCCGGGTGGTGAAAGAAAAACGCAGTGCCCGGTTTTTGGGTAACGGGAATGTGGGGTTTGACTAAAAAATATATTTTTTGGAGGGTGTTTATGAAGAAATTAATGAATGGTGCGCAGATGAAAAGGATTGATGTGTATTCGATTCAGGAGGTGGGGATTCCTTCACTGGTTTTGATGGAGCGGGCGGCGCTTTGTGTGACGGGGGCGGTGCTTGAAAAGATTAAAAAGACGGATAAGGTGCTGTGCGTGTGCGGAAGCGGCAACAACGGTGCGGACGGCATGGCGGTGGCGCGCCAGCTGACAGAACGTGGAATTTCGGCAGAGGTGTATACGACAGCAGAGGAAGGAAAAGGAACAGAAGAGTTAAATCGGCAGCGTGCGATTTTGCAGAAACTGGGAATTGTGTTTGTGAACGACATTCCTGCCGGTGAATATAATTGTATTATAGATGCTGTTTTTGGCATCGGTTTATCAAGAACAATTACAGGCAGATATGAACAGATTATTGCAAAAATCAATGCGGCAAAGGATACGGGAAGCCTGATTGTGGCAGTAGATACGCCATCGGGAATTAATGCCGGGGACGGACAGGTCATGGGCTGTGCCGTAAGGGCAGACATGACGGTGACCTTCGGCTTTGCAAAATGTGGGCTGTGCCTGTATCCGGGAAGAATATACGCAGGAGAACTGTGTGTTGCCAATGCCGGTTTTGCCGACGTCCGCACAATTCCAGAAATCTGGGAGCAGGCGGCATTTACAATGGAAGATACAGACATTGCGGCTTTTTTTGACCGTCCGGCGGATACGAATAAGGGCAGCTACGGAAAACTGTTGATTGTGGCAGGCTCTGAAAATATGGCGGGAGCGGCAGCACTTTCTGCAAGGGCGGCATACCGTACCGGTTGCGGACTTGTGAAGGTTTTCACACACGAAAACAACCGTACCGTTGTATTAACGCATGTGCCGGAAGCGGTTATGGTAACATATAAAGATACCGCAGATATAAAAGAAAAGCTTGCAGGGGAGCTGGACTGGGCAGACTGCGTGGTGGCAGGACCTGGGCTTTCCAAATCAGATACGGCAAAAGAAATTGTAGCCGAGATGATAGCCTATCAGCCTAAAAGAGAAAAAAGGCTTCCGGTGCTTCTGGATGCAGACGCATTAAACATCATTGCTGAAAACAGAAAACTGTTAAGCGGGATTGCAGAGAATGAAGGCAGCTCCAAGCAGTACGTGTATACGCCGCATATGGGGGAAGCAGCAAGACTGTCCGGCAAAAGTATCGCTCAGCTAAAAGAAACGTCCTGTGAATCCGCAAAGGAGCTGGCACAAAAACTGTGCGGAGTCTGCGTTTTAAAAGATGCGGCAACGGTCGTATCGGATGGTAGCCGCATTTATATTAATACTTCCGGCAACTCCGGTATGTCAACGGCAGGCGCAGGCGATACGCTCACGGGGATTCTTGCAGGGAGCGTGCTTGCCGGGCGGACACAGAAGAACGGAAAAGAAAATGCTTCATACGAATTTTTTGAAAAAATCTGCATGGGGGTCTATCTGCATGGCAGGGCAGGCGATGCGGCAGCAGACAGATTTGGCAATGCAGGCATGAAAGCCATGGACATTGCAGATGCAGTGGCAAATGTGCTTAAAGAGAACTAGACATTTTTTGAAGTTGTTGTATAATACTAAGAAGCAAATACATAAGTCTGAGGAAAAGGAAAATGAAGAATAATAAGTATTATAGAGTATATGCAGAAATTAATTTAGATGCTATTGTGAAAAATGTTGATAATCTGATGGCACTGACAAAGGAAAATACGGGCGCACTTGCAGTTGTAAAGGCAGACGGCTACGGACACGGCGATGTCGCAGTGGCAAAAGCAGTTGCGCAAAAAGTAACGGGCTATGCCGTGGCAACACTTGATGAAGCAGTCAATCTGCGTGAAAACGGTGTGAAAAAGCCGATTCTGGTGCTGGGGTATGTAGATCCGTACGAGTTTGATATTCTGGTATCCTATGAAATTACGGCAACCGTATTTGATGTGGAAACGGCACAATTACTTGCAGATGCTGCAAGGGTGCAGAAAAAACAGGCACACTGCCATATCAAAGTTGATACCGGTATGCGAAGAATCGGACTGGAACCGGATGAGAATGGTATTGCCATTGTAAAGCAGATTACGGCATTAAAGGAATTGTCCGCAGACGGCATTTTTACACATTTTGCGGCATCGGATGAAACTGACAAGACATCGGCAGAACATCAGTTTAAATTATTTACGGATTTTACAGGACGTCTTGAAAAAGAAGGAATCTATTTTACATACAGACACTGTGCAAACAGTGCGGCAGTGATTGATATGCCGCAGGTGGACCTGGATATGGTAAGACTGGGGATTGCCATGTATGGCATGTATCCGTCAGATGAGGTCAAAAAAGAAAAGGTGGAATTATTCCCGGCACTGGATTTAAAAAGCCATATTACGATGGTAAAAGAAATTCCGGCAGGCGAAAAGGTCAGCTACGGCGGTACATTTACAACGACAAGAACCACAAAGCTTGCGACCGTTTCAGTCGGCTACGGTGACGGTTATCCAAGGGCTTTATCGTCTAAGGGATATGTTTTGGTCCGGGGTCAGAAAGCCCCGATTGTCGGCAGGGTCTGCATGGATCAGATGATGGTAGACGTAACGGATATTGAAAATGTCACAAGAGCGGATATTGTCACGTTGATTGGAAAAGATGGTGATGCAGAGATTACAGTGGAAGAAATCGCAGCACTGGCAGGTACATTTAATTATGAATTTGTCTGCGATCTGGGCAAGCGGATTCCACGCAGCTATTATCTGAACGGAGAATATATCGGAACACATGACTGTTTCCGCGAAAACTGGAATTTGAAAAATTTATAAAAAATGAATACACGCCCGCAAGCTGGAAATACTAAGCATATAAACAAAAAGTGCTTTGGGGAGTGTGAATAATTTTGGTAATCAGACGAGGAGATATTTTTTATGCGGATTTAAGACCGGTTGTCGGTTCGGAACAGGGCGGTGTCAGACCGGTGCTTATTATACAGAACGATACAGGAAACAAACACAGCCCGACAGTTATCTGTGCTGCAATTACATCAAAAATGAACAAGGCAAAGCTGCCTACCCATGTAGAGATTGATTCCATGCGGTATGATATTGTCAAAGATTCAGTGATTCTTTTAGAACAGCTGCGGACAATTGATAAAAAAAGATTAAAGGATAAAGTGTGTCATTTAGACAATGAAATTATCAGTCAGGTGAATAAGGCACTTTATATTAGTCTTGAAATGGGGAACAGCCTGGCAGGACGTAAATAAATGCGCCTTATGGCGCGACTGGCAGGCTGTATTTATTGACTATATAAGGATGTATATGATATAATTGTTAACGAATTTATAATGATTCTGGTATAATGTCAGAAATTTTACAAAAAGAGATTTATAAAGGAAGGAAAATTTAAAATGAATGATGCGCACCCCGCGGATGGGAACGAAGGACTGCTTTCAGCTTTATTCCGTAAGCTTGGAACAAGAGGGAAAAGAGATGATGATGTAACCGGTGAAGAAATCAAAGACATGGTCAATGAAGGACATGAACATGGTGTACTGAATGAAAATGAAGCCGAGATGATTAACAATATTTTTGAATTCGGTGAAAAACAGGCACAGGATGTCATGACACACCGTAAAAGCATTGCAGCAATTGACAGTACGGCGACCGTACAGGAAGCTTTTGATTTCATTATGAATGAAAGTTATTCCCGTTATCCGGTGATAGATGGGGATATTGATAATATTATGGGAATTTTGCATATACGGGATTTATTAAAAGTATATGTAGACGAACAAAAACGCTGTAAACAGCTGTCAGAAATCAAAGACCAGGTGCTTTTTGATGCGTATTACATACCTGAAACAAGAAATATCAGTCTGTTGTTTAAAGAAATGCAATCTAAAAAGGTACATATAGCGGTTGTTGTTGATGAATACGGACAGACCGCAGGCATTGTAACGATGGAAGATATTCTTGAGGAAATTGTAGGAAATATTCAGGATGAATATGATGAGGAAGAAGAGCTGATCAGCCGTATGGATGACGGTTCGTATATGATTGACGGTCAGACAACTTTGGAAGAACTGGAAGAATTGTTTAATATTCATTTTGAATGTGAAGATATTGATACAATTAATGGCTATATGATATATAAGCTTGGAAAGATTCCAGAAGAACAGGAGCAGTTTCAAATGGAATGCGGCGGATATCTGTTTGATGTGGCAGAGGTCGCAGACAAGATGATTCGCAAAGTCAGAGTGACAAAAATACAGGAGAAGGAGCAGACAACAGAAAATGAGTAATTACAGAATTGAAACAAAGTGTATTCAGAGCGGATGGGAGCCAAAGAATGGAGAACCGAGAATTCTTCCGATTATCCAGAGTACAACGTTTAAGTATGAGTCCAGTGATGAGATGGGTGCATTGTTTGATCTGGAAAAGGAAGGATATTTTTATTCAAGATTACAGAATCCGACGAATGATTATGTTGCGAAAAAGATTTGTGATTTAGAGGGAGGTTATGCGGCGATGCTGACAGCCTCCGGTCAGGCTGCCAATTTCTACGCAGTGTTTAATATCTGTGAAGCGGGTGATCACTTTATCAGTACGTCAGCCATTTATGGCGGTACGTTTAACCTGTTTGGTGTAACAATGAAAAAACTGGGAATTGATGTGACATTTGTAGATCCTGAAGCAACAGAGGAAGAGATTCAGGCGGCGTTCCGTCCGAATACCAAGTGTATTTTTGGTGAAACGATTGCCAATCCGGCACTCGTTGTTCTTGATTTGGAAAAGTTTGCAAAGCTTGCCCATAAAAACGGTGTACCGTTTATTGTAGACAATACCTTTGCAACACCGATTAACTGTCATGCGTTTGACTTTGGCGTGGATATTGTGACACATGCGACGACAAAGTATATGGATGGACATGCAGCAACAATCGGCGGCTGTATCGTAGACAGCGGTAATTTTGACTGGGAAAAATATGCAGATAAGTTTCCGGGACTGACAACACCGGATGAATCTTATCACGGCGTGATTTATACACAGCGTTTTGGCAAAGGGGCTTACATTACCAAGGCAACCAGCCAGCTGATGCGCGATCTGGGGTCTGTACAGTCACCGGAAAATGCGTTCTTAATTAATCTCGGTCTGGAAACGCTGGCGCTGCGCATGGAAAGACATTGCAGTAATGCGCTTGCGGTAGCAAAATTTTTAGAGAACAATGAGCATGTGGCATGGGTTAATTACGCAGATCTGGAAAGCAGTAAATATCATGCATTACAGCAGAAATATATGCCTAATGGCACATGTGGGGTTATTTCCTTTGGTTTAAAGGGTGACAGGGCAACGGCAGTGAAATTCATGGATCATTTAAAAATGATTGCCATTGTAACCCACGTTGCGGATGCAAGGACATCTGTTCTTCATCCTGCAAGCCATACACACAGACAGTTAAGTGACGAACAGCTTGCAGAGGCAGGCGTTCAGCCAGATTTAATCCGTCTTTCAGTGGGCATTGAAAATGTGGCGGATATTATTGATGATATTCAGCAGGCATTAGAGGTGACATTTGCATCGTAAAGCTGTGGCTATAAGGAAAATGTAATCTTAAAGCCGCATGAGTGGCAAAGGGGGTGTCAAAATGTCTGGGGAAATAGACGGAAAAACAGAAAGTGGAACACCGGAGGCAAATTTTACATTAAGCAATAATTTTGCAGTTGTAATGGGCGATGAACGTTTTTACAGGCTGTTTGGGGAAAAAACACTTTATACATTTAATATGCTTATACATCCAAAGGATCGTCAGGATTTTGAATCGTTTATGGAATCGGAAGATGCTGCAGCTTATGCGGTTGTACGGTGTATGACCGCAAATGATTCATATCGCTGGTTTATGCTGGAAAAAAATAATGAACAGGTAAAATCGGAGCAGATGACCAATATTCACTTGAAGGATATTTGTCTGGTCAGTGCCAGGTTTGGTTTGTATATGGATCGTATCCGGAAATATCGTGCAGTGATGAATATGATTCAGGATAAAATGTTTGAATATAATCACCACACCGGAATTTTTACAATATACTGTTATGTCAACAACCGTTCTGAGATTATTGAAAAAGACGATTTAAAAGCATGGGAAGAACGCATGATGCGTCTGGGCTTTATTGATGAAAAACAGCAGGCGGCATTCAGACGGCTCTGTGATAATATACAGGCAGGCTCTGAAAGCTTTGCGACGACCCTGCGTACAACACTGATGTCTAAAGGGGAACGCATGGATATTCTGCGTTTCAGGGGACAGACCATTTATAATGGAGAAGAACGTGTGCTTACCATAGGATTGATTACAGAGCAGGGAAACCGTATGACAGGTACAGACATTTTACTGGATTCGGCAGTTGCCAATCAGGATTCCGCAACAGGAGTCCTGAATAAAAAAACGGTGACAGATGAAGCAACGGCAGCGATTAATCTTGCCAATGTGGCGGGCTGTGACCACAGTATGTATCTGATGGTGTGGGATATCGATGACTTTAAACAGGTCAATGATACCTATGGACACTATTTCGGTGATGAGGTTATTAAGCATCTGGCGACAGAGCTGAACCGCGCAGTGGCAAACCGTGGATTGGTAGGCAGAATCGGCGGCGATGAATTTTTAGTACTGCTAAAAGAAGCAAACGGAGAAGATACTTTGAGAAGTCTGCTAAAGGCGGTCCGCAAAAAGCTGAAAGTGGATCTGGCACAGGAAAAGCCGGATTATGAATTTTCAGCATCCATCGGTATTTCCCAGTACGGAAAAGATGGAACGGATTATAAAACACTGTTTAAAATCGCAGACGGTGCATTGTATATTGCCAAAGAAAAGGGAAAAGACCGGTTTATCGTATATGATAAGGAAAAACACGGACATCTGCTGACAGAAGACGGATACTGTCATAAAAAGACAGCGGGTGTTGATTTTATGCGTCCGATTGATAAGGTGGAGTTGTCAACGAATCTGATGCTGAAAGTTTTCAACGGCGGTATGGATGTGGCAGAGGAAGTGCTGGTGGAGCTTATGGATAAGATGAATATTCATGGCATGACGATTTATAAGGCACCGTCCATGGAATGCTGGAAAACGCTGGGGCATTATGAAAAAGAGCCGGGAACACAGCTTTGTCTGTCGGAAGAGAAGTATCTTGCACGTTTTGATGAGCATCATATTCACGTGATTAATAATACCGCATCCATAGCAGTTGAGTATCCACAGGTTTACGAACATTTTAAGCAGAATAATATTGGTTCGGCGCTGCAGTTTTCATGCTTGTTAAATGGACAGCTGTGGGCAGTTTTTGAATTTGATATATTCGGTGCAAACCGCAGAAAGTGGTGTCAGGATGATATTTCGGCGATTTACAGTGTAGTAAAGGCGATTGCAGATGTATATAAAAAATTCTATGAGCAGAAATAGAATGCTTTCTATTATAAAAAAAGCAGGAATTATTGGAATCTGGCTGGTAATCTGGCAGATTGCAAGCAGTGTAACAGGACTGGCGTTTCTTCTGCCGGGTCCTGTTACTGTTTTTTTAGTGCTTGGAAAAGCCCTTTGTACGCGTGCATTTTACCGGGTCGTTTTTCACAGCTTTATTAAAATCAGTGCCGGTGTTTTGGCTGCGCTGCTGGCGGGACTGGTACTGGGCAGTATTGCAGCGGTAAAAAAAGGTGTGCAGTCCTTTTTGGAACCGTTGGTGTTATTGATGAGGGCTCTGCCGGTGGCAGCATTTATTATTGTGATGCTGATCTGGTTCGGTTCGCAGAATGCGGCGGTTACGATTGGATTTATGGTTGTATTTCCAATGGTTTATCAGGCAGTGCTTGAAGGTGTTTGTGCAGCGGATACAAAACTGCTTGAAATGGCGGCGGTTTTTGAACTTTCACCGGTAAAAAAGGTGCGTTATATTTATGTGCCGCAGATTATGCCGTTCCTAAATGCGGCAGTCAAAACGGCAGCAGGCATGTGCTGGAAAGCGGGAGTGTCTGCGGAGGTAATCGGACTGGTGAAAAATTCCATCGGGGAAGAGCTGTATTATGCAAAACTGTATCTGATGATGCCGGAATTATTTGCGTGGAGTATTACGATTATGTGCATCAGTTTTCTGTTTGAGAAGCTGGCTGTTGCGCTGATCAGGCAGTGCGGCAGGGTAATATCAGGTGATATACATGGCAGCGGGAAGGAACAGGACAGATGCAGAAGCTGAGGATGGAACATATATATAAAAGTTATGGGCAGGCAGTGGTTCTGCAGGATTTTTCGTATGCTTTTACACCGGGTGGCATAACCTGTATTATGGGAGAATCCGGAGTAGGGAAAACAACGCTTTTAAGACTGCTTATGGGGCTTGAAAAGGCAGATTCCGGTATTATTACCGGGTTTGATAAAGTATCGGCGGTTTTTCAGGAGAACCGTCTGATAGAACATTTAAATGCTGTTGAAAATACGGCGCTGGTGATAAAAGACAGGAATGCAGGAAAATGTGCATATGAACAGCTTTTGCAGCTTCTTCCCAAAGAAGCACTTTTAAAGCCTGTCAGAGAATACAGCGGCGGCATGAAACGGCGTGTGTCACTGGTGCGGGCGATGGCGGCAGACAGTGAGATTGTACTGTTAGATGAGCCGTTTACAGGGCTTGACAGCCGGAACAGCAAAAAAGCCGCAGAATATATCCTGTCGGAGCAGAGAGGCAGAACGGTTATTTCCGTTACACATGATATGGAAATGTGCAAAATGCTCGGGGCGGGCATTTGCTTATTGACAAGTGGCAAAGCAGTTGCTACAATATTGTGAGTGACAAAATTCCACAATATTTGGAAAATCAAACTGCCAGTAAAGTTCTGACAGGGTTCTGAAAATGGAGGGAAAAGATGAGACATGCAGTTTTTTCTATTCTTGTTGAAAATTCATCCGGCGTATTAAGCCGTGTGGCAGGGTTATTCAGCAGAAGAGGTTACAATATAGACAGCCTTACAGTAGGTGAAACACAGGATCCGAAGTATTCCCGCATGACGGTTACCGTTACCGGGGATGACGATGTTTTAGAGCAGATTCAGAAGCAGCTTACAAAGCTGGTGGATGTAAAAGAAATTATGGAACTTCCACAGGATGCATCTGTGTGCAGGGAACTTGTTCTGGTTAAAGTAGAATGTGATGCAGCGCACCGTCAGGAGATTATTGCAATCAGTGATGTCTTCCGTGCAAAAATTGTAGATGTATCGCCGGAGTCGGTAATTATTGAACTGACTGGCGCACAGAATAAGCTGAATGCGTTTATTGAGTTACTTAATGGTTTTAAAATTACAGAACTCGCAAGAACAGGTATTACCGGACTTGCAAGAGGCGCTGCAAATTTAAAATAAATATTTTAGTTATCATACGGAGGTAATTGTAAAATGGCAGAAGCAAGAATTTTTTATCAGCAGGATTGTAATTTATCATTACTTGACGGTAAGACAATCGCCATTATCGGTTATGGCAGCCAGGGTCATGCACATGCTTTAAACTTAAAGGATTCAGGATGCAAGGTCATTATCGGTCTTTACGAGGGGTCTAAGTCATGGAAGAGAGCTGAGGAGCAGGGTTTTGAAGTATTCACAGCAGCAGATGCAGCTAAGAGAGCCGATATTATTATGATTCTGATTAATGATGAAAAACAGGCTAAGTTATATAAGGAATCAATCGAACCAAATCTTGAACCGGGCAATATGTTAATGTTCGCTCATGGTTTCAACGTTCATTTTGGTCTGATTAAGGCTCCTAAGGGTGTAGATGTTACAATGATTGCACCAAAGGCTCCTGGACATACAGTACGTTCTGAATATCAGGCAGGTAAGGGTACACCTTGTCTTGTAGCTGTTGAACAGGATGCAACAGGTAAGGCACTTGATATGGCACTGGCTTATGCACAGGGTATCGGAGGAGCAAGAGCCGGTGTTC
>ERZ779902.947-NODE-947-length-11483-cov-2.333654_pt1 | contig 11483 bp, 7 predicted proteins | sample MGYA00511350_ERZ779902 | MGnify/ENA primary metagenome ERZ779902 (study PRJEB29588, sample SAMEA2146908) | human gut metagenome | biome: human gut; feature: human-associated habitat; material: faeces | place: Denmark | collected 2008/2010 ...
GGTTGGGCTTCTGTATCAGCTTACCTCGTATCTGCTTGATGGCAAGGTGCCAAAGGATAAGCTTGGATTCTTCATCGGCGGAATCGTCGTAGTATTTTTACTTGTAGCAGTTACAACTTATTTCCAATATAACGCAACCTTCTTTTCCACCTATGTCGAAAGTGGTGTGCGTAGACGTGCGCTTGCTGAGAAGCTTCGCCGCCTGCCACTTTCCTTCTTCGGGAAGAAGGATCTGTCCGATCTGACGAATACGATCATGTCAGACTGTGCATTGCTCGAGACAGGAAGCTCCCACTGGATTCCGGAGCTGATCGGTTCGATGATCTCCACAACGATTATTGTAATTGGATTGTTGTTCTTCAACTGGAAGATGGCACTTGCCGCTGTATGGGTGATGCCGATTGCATTTATCATCGTACTGACTTCAAGAAAAGGTCTGAAGTCTGTACAGAAGAAGACAATGACATATAAGCTTTCCTGTCTTGATGGAATTCAGGAGGGACTGGAGACGATCCGTGACCTGCGTTCAAACAACATGACAGAGACGTACATGGAAGGCTTGAACAAGAAGATCAAAGCCGTAGAGAAAAATGCCATCGTGCTGGAATTTAAGAATGCAGCTTATGTATGTTCCGCACAGATGATCCTGAAGCTCGGCATTGGAACGGTTGCATTGGTTGGTAGTATCCTGCTTGTAAATGGAGAGATCAATGTACTGACATTGTTCGTGTTCCTGCTTGTTGTAACAAGAATGTATGAGCCTTTGCAGATTGCATTGCAGAACCTGTCCGCTCTGATCAGTCTGGAGCCGAGCTGTGAGCGTATGGATGAGATCCTGTCACACGAAGAGCAGACCGGCGCAGAGATACTGACGAACAAGGGCTATGATATTGTATTTGACCACGTGGCATTTGCCTATGACAGTGGCGAGCAGGTGCTCTCCGATGTCAGCTTCACGGCAAAGCAGGGGCAGGTAACAGCTCTGATCGGTCCATCTGGTGGTGGTAAGACAACCGTATCGAGACTGGCGGCAAGATTCTGGGATATCCAGAAAGGTACTGTTACAGTTGGAGGTATGGATGTATCGAAGGTCGAGCCGGAGACATTACTTTCCCTGTATTCCATCGTGTTCCAGGATGTGACACTCTTTAACAACACGGTTATGGAGAACATCCGGATCGGTTGCAAGGATGCAACGGACGAGGAAGTTATGGCAGCAGCCAGGCTTGCAAACTGTACGGACTTTATCGAGAAATTACCGGACAAATGGAACACCATGATCGGGGAAAATGGTTCCGAATTATCCGGTGGTGAGCGGCAGAGAATCTCCATCGCACGTGCATTCTTAAAGGACGCACCAATCATCTTGATGGATGAGGCAACCGCCTCGCTGGATGTGGATAATGAGTCCGTGATTCAGGAGTCCATCTCCAAGCTGATCCGGAACAAGACAGTTCTGATTATTGCACACCGTATGCGTACGGTCGATGGGGTTGACCAGATCATTGTATTAAAGGATGGCGTGGTAGCTGAGCAGGGAACACCGTCAGCGTTGAAGGAGAAGAATGGTATCTATAAGCATATGGTCGATGTGCAGTTAGAGAGCGAACAGTGGAAATATAACCAGGTATAAAACTGCCGGACAGGAACTATGAAGGAGAAGTCCGCAGCGTGGTCGGAAAGAATCGCGTTGCGGGCTTTTACTATCGTTGTAAAATACTGGAAGCACATATAAAATTGTGCTAAAATGAGCATTGCGACGGCTGCGCCTGCGCAAGCCGGCATAGTGCGGAAAAACACATATAAAATACAGGAAGAGGAGATAAATACCGGAGATGGAAGTTGTATCAAAAGGCGAATTTAACACCTGGGAACGAGAGAAACAGGTACAGTACATAAAAGACGTGATTGGAGAAGACTGTGTATTTGAGCAGGAGACAGAGGGTCAGAAAAAACTGTTACTCTATGGAAAAGTAAAGATTGAGGAATGGGCAAGCGAGATGGGAACACGTAGAAGTGTACGAATATATCCGTATTCACCATCGAAGGATAAGGTGATCACGCGTGCGCTGCTTGAGGGGATGGAAGGTATCGCCTATCTGGGAAGTACGATAAAAGGAAAAGCTATCCGGTTAGAAGATTCCACAATTTATATATTTGAACTTTGTCTGGAGCATGTCGAAGATGAAGATCGGAGATGGCCGGTTATTTGCCGGTTCTATGATGATTTTGGAAATCTCGAGGCGTTGAACGACCAGATCAATAAGCTTCGTGCGCAGATTGCGGATGCAGAAACGAAGAGCCAGGAGCTTACAACGAAGCTGCAAGAGCAACAAACGAACTTCCAGCGGATTGAGGCTGCGATGGAGAAAAGACGGCACGATCTGGATCTGGAATATGAGCAGAAGAAAGCGGAAGCACAGGGCAACTATGAGAAGCTTGCCGCATCCCTGGAACAAAAGGTTCAGGCGATGCAGCGGATCGCCAGAAAGTATGGTCTGCCAATGGAGGAAATATTACCAGAGGAAACAGAGAAAGAAGCGGTTGTCAGCCTGGGAGCAAAAGAACTTACTGATTATGTCTGGAGCTATCTGTGGCGGAGAAAGAGACTCCAGTATGATCGATCTGTGGTTGCACGGTTTCTTGATAGTCTGCACACGGAACAGCTTACGATCCTTTGGGGAGAACCGGGCTCTGGAAAGACGTCTCTTCCACAGGCAGTTGCGGAGGCAATTGGTGCAGAATGCAGACCAGTTGCAGTGCAGCCTAGCTGGTCGGATAACCATGATCTGTTAGGGTATTACAATGCGCTGGAAGACTGGTATATTTCGACACCATTTCTGGAGAGTCTGGTCGAGGCGAACCAGCATCCCGACAAATTGTATCTTGTTGTTTTGGATGAAATGAATCTTGCGCATGTGGAGTACTATTTCTCAGAAGTGTTAAGCGCGATGACGCGGGATGACCGGACACTGACTTTGTATGGACAGACACAGAATGCGAATCTCATGCGTCTGCTGGAGCTTGATGAGCAGGGTATTACAGCCGAAAACTGCAAAGAGGCGAAGGATATCTGCATGAAACAGTTATATCCGGGGAAGTTTCGGATTCCAGATAATGTGCGCTTTATTGGAACCATCAATATGGATGAGACAACCAAGAGTTTAAGCCCGAAAGTGGTAGATAGAAGCTATGCGATTCGTGTAGGAGTATTGCAAAATCAGGAAAAAGAAAAATTGCAGGCTGAAGTGGATGCACTTCCGAAACAGGAAATATGTACAATTTCGGTAGATAGTTTCCTGCCTCTGAATCCAACTTCTTTGTCAGAGGACGAGAAACTGGGAATTGTGTCAAAGAGGAAGGAAGTTCAGGAAATAATTGACTTGTTCCAGGATATCTGTACGATATCCAATCGGTTTTATCATTATATGGATCAGATTCTTTGTTGGAATCCGAATGTGGATATCGATTGGTTGATCTTCGACAAGATATTATCTGCGGTTCGGATTGACAGGAACAATGTGAAGGAAGCTGAGAAACTGGTAGTGGAGCTTGAGACTAGGGAATATCCGTCTGCGAAGGAAAAACTTCTTGCGATGATTGCAGATGTAAATGGCGAGCTGGTTGAAGAAAGCTATTACTGGAGATAAGACATGATAGAAATCAAACTTGGAAATGCACAATATAATTTTCGCGCAATGGATAAGAAGGGCATCGCTCCAATCCGTCGGGTACGATTTTCAGAGTTCAATGAAAAACAGAAGATTGCATTAGAGGAGCTTGGCGTACAGCTTGGACCTTTTCAGCCAGGTGAGGAGACGAAGGTTGTTTTGTGTTCCCATCTGCGTACAAAGAAGCGGGATGGTGAGGATGCAGAATGGCTTTATGAGAATGCAGATCTTATTATATGCGTGACGAAGGAAGATCGGGAACGTGTGTCTGCGGTAATGCTTGGCGAGGAGACGGCATACCAGAAATTTGAGGATAAAGAGGCGGATTATTATGTTCCTCCAAGACATTGGAAGTCCATAAGAGGCAGATATCAGGATGTAGACAGCAGCCACTATACCGTTGCAGGAACGGAGCGGGTTTATGTCTGTTACAAAAATGGTACGAGGGATACAATCAGGGTCAAAAGTTTGCCGTCGATTGAGGAGCAGGATTATCAGGCGATGATTAATGAGCTGTATGCGATATCAAGTGAATTGCTGATGGATACCGGGTCACATACCAAAGTTTCTATTGAAAATGTTCAGCATAATCAGCTTCGGAACATGCAGAATCTTGTCTCTCAGATTGAGACTACATGGAGGCGGCTGCATGGAAATATGGAGCGGGATCTGACTACGGAATATGTGAAGATGCCGGTTCACCGGATTAAGAATATGACGGTCAAAAGTCTGCTCGAATACCGGTTTACCGGGAATCCGGATGTGCATGCTGTCAAATATAAGGAGACGCGTAATATCTATGAAAACCGGATGATCGTGCAGTTCTTTCATCGGATAGAATCCTATCTGAGACGGCAGAAAGCAAGTGCGTTGCAAAGTATTATGCATGCGGAATTCGGGTATCTGGATGATTTTCAAGAGGAAGACAGCATTTCGGATAAAGAGACGCTGAAGAAAATCAAGAAGGCAATGCGCATTTGGCAGTTTGATACGGTAAAGAGGGAACTGTTCACGAATACGGTCAATGATACAGAGCGGTATCCGATGCAAAATGGCGAGGAAGTCGTTCAAAAAGATGATTTTTTATTTTCACTTGTATGGTGGAAACATCAGCAGGCTCCAGCGTGGAATGTATATCACAAGAACTTTGCGGACACATCTGCAATCCATGATATAGATGGGCAATCGGTATGTCTGACAGATCTCGCTCTGAATAAATATGATATTGCATCCCAATATGCGGTATACAGTGCATTGACCCGGAGTCAGGATGAATTCCAGCGAACGGACATCCGGGTGAGGATGAAGAATTATAAGCTGCTTCGATTTTTATACTATGTTGTATCTGAGGCGCGTCGGGATGCGGCAAGCAGAAATTTAAAGAATGGCAGTGACTGGGTACGTTTTGATATAAATGGAAGTGTGGAATTGGTAGATTCTGTCAAATCTGCGAGGATGGACAAACATGAATTACACATATATATTTCCAAGATCAACACGATTACAGTCAGGGAGAAAAATGTAAGGGAAACGATGAGATTTACCTACTCCGAGCAGGAGGATTATCTTGAATACGGACCAGAGATTGCGAAGATTCTGTTAAGGAATCTTGCACAGAAGGAAAGCGGCTGGGGAGCAAATGCTTTATCTATCGGACAAATGGTACTCGCGATCGAGGAAGGGGAGAAGCGCCAGCGCCGACAGGAACAGTCCACGGAACTTATGAAACAGGTGGAACAGGAGTGGAATGTACTGATTCAACGGATGAAGAGACTTTGCAGAGCGAAAGAGCTTTCTCATATCCCGGGAACCCGGGAGAGCCTTCGATGTACAAATATCTTTGCATCAAATCCAAAGTACCATGCCATGTACCAGTTGATGAAACATGCGAGTGAATTTGATCAGGAAATTTATTACAATGAGACCGATGATATTCCAATTCTGAAATTAGAGCAGTTGTATGAACGCTGGTGTTTGGTAAAGCTGGTGCATATCTTTGTGGTTGATTATGGATTCGAATTTTTGAATGATGAGGGGAAAGGGTATGGAGATTCCCCTCAAAAACAATTGTACAAATATATTAATCAACTGTTGAAAAAAGGAGATTTCAAGGATTCGGTGTTCCATCTGAAAGGACATTTGTATGATGCATCCAGAAATATAGTAGCAGATGAGATGCAGGTAGATATCTACTATAACCATGAATTTATTCTTGGCGATACTGTGGACTGGCAGGAAGAGGTTATCCCGGAAGGTGGAAGACCAAAGCAGAAACTGGCACCGGATTTTTATGTGGAAATGACCTATCGCGGACAGACAAAGCATTTTTGCCTTGATGCAAAATACCGATCACGGAATAGCTTAACTGGAGAGGATGGAACCAGACGCTGGTATTCTGATCTTATGACAGTCGCTTTGCAGAAATACATTGTGGAACTGTCACAGGTACAGCCAATCGATGGTTCATTTATTCTCCATAGCAATGCATATAGTTGTACCGACAAATGGGAGTATCAGGATCGAAATCCACACGCCTATTGTGGACAGAGTCTGGATTCCTTGTGGCAGGAATACAGTGCATATCTGAAAGGAAAAACCGCTGATGACAGAGATTTGTTGATATCAGAGCGTGCACGGAAGTTTTTCACGGAAAATGCGCAGAAAAATCCAGATCAGCAGGCTGCAAACCCACAGAAAGAGGAGTATCACTATGTGAATGATAACCGAATCGGGTCTTATTATCTTCTCCCTGGAAAAGATATTTACCTGCGTGTCTGGATCACGATGGTCATGGAGCATTATTTTGGAATTTATGATGCTATGTGCTGGGACTGTGGACATAAAGTAAAGGTGGAGAATATTGAGACGATGGTTTCAGGAGGCGCGAATATGGATCACTATGTGGTGACCTGTCCTGCGTGTGGAACGGCATGGGTGCGGAATTTCTGTTCCAATGAAACCTGCCGGAGACCAATCGGAAAACATATTATCAATTATTATGGAATGGCAGCAGGAAATAATAAATGGAATCGAGTGTGCCCGGAATGCCATGCAGGGTGGAGATTAATCGCGCGATAATTTGTTTGTGTAAGTCATAACCACATCTGGGAAGGCTGTAGATTAAAGAAAAGTGGAGGAACGTTTACATGCGTTATTACATTGCAGACCTGCATTTCTGCCATGAAAATCTGAATACCCGTATGGACTGCCGTGGTTTTGAGAGCGGCGAAGCCATGAATGAATATATGATCGCACAGTGGAATTCGCGTGTGCGTAAGCGTGATGAGGTTGTGATCTTAGGGGATTTCTGCATCTCCAAGAAGGGGGAAATTGCGAATGCCATTCTCGAACGTTTAAATGGCAGGAAGTACCTGATCCTCGGGAACCATGATTATTTTGCGGCAAATAAGCAATTTGATCCATCGCATTTTGAGTGGATCACGCATTACAGGGAAATCAATGATAACAATCGCAAGGTAATCCTGTGCCATTATCCGGTCATGTGCTACAACGGACAGTACCGCCGGAACGCAAAGGGGGAACCGAAGACGTACATGCTGTATGGACATGTGCATAATACGTATGATGAGTACCTGATCAATGAATTCCAGAATCAGACACGCACCTGCACACGCCCGGTGCTTGGAAAATCTGGCGGGGAAGAAACGGTTTCCATTCCATGCCAGATGATCAACTGTTTTTGTATGTTCTCGGATTATGTCCCGCTCACGCTCGATGAATGGATCGAAGTGGACCGGAAGCGGCGGGCAAGCATGAAGCGGGAGAGCGATTGTTAAGAATTTTTTCCCGGCGTCGAATCAATCCGGCTGGACCGGAAGTCACAGTGAGTTGCACCTTCTGCGATCGTCTGTGTCCGGACTAAGCGCATGTGCATCATGTCGGCAAGCACATAGTCCATGCGGCAGAGATATCTGGCGAGTTCGAAACATCCCTCATCCCGGCACAGACTGCAGATGCCGCATGTATGATAATCGTAGCCAAGCTCGAAATCATCATTCGCGCCGCCTTCTAAGATGTCAACGACCCAGTCATTTTCGTATTTGTGTTTATGGGAGTCGGCAGACCACTTTTTCCGGGCTGGAAGCTTCTTCGCATCGAGATAGCTGTCTGCATTTCCCATGACCTTGTGGAACAACTGATTAGCGGAGAGGCCGTCCTTATACAGGGCATAACATTCCTCCGGGGATAAGGTTGTGTTCCGGTTTAATGCGATGAAATATGCGCCCATGCAGTAGGAACTCATCAGCCGGGATTTGCCGATATCCTTGGCGCGCGTCAGGATGGCACGGTATTCCTGTTTGATCGCCTTGCTGTCAATCTGCAAATGATGTCTTTTTGCCTGCTTCATGCAGGAGCTGTGATAAAAATATCCAAATAATTTCTGTGAGAATCCGTACTTCAACTAAATCATCCTTTCTTAGCAAAATCTATCTCAATGATTTGGCACATCTTGGACTTGTAATCCAAGTGCCGCTTCGATGCCGTGCATCAGCACATCCATCGCCTCTAAAAATGCCTGCTTCATCTCCTCGGTGAAGCCGTCCTTGCAGGTATCATCGGCGATCATCTCACAGATCATCGAGAACTCAGACAACGACAGCATGTAACATGTTTTCTCGGATAGCTGATTCTTCGCAAGTCCACGCACGTATAACTCATGATAAAAGCGCGTTGCGAATTCGTTGCATCGAGTGATATAAACTTTGCGGAAGTTCCGGATATAGGTGCCGGAATCGTTCTTTAACAGCATGTGGAAGAGCTGCATATCGTCCTCTAACAGCTCGAGGGTCCGGATGGATATGCGGGAATAGAATACCTGCATCAGCTGCTCGTCGGACATTGCCGAAAAGTCAATATCCAGCATGGACTCACTCAGTGCCATCAGCTTATTTCCGCTCTCTGCGAATATCTCGCCGAACATTTCTTCCTTTCCTGAAAAATGCTTGTATATCGCACCGGGGGTAATGCCTGCCCGCGAAGCAATCTTTCGCATGGATGCTTCCTGATAGCCACATTCCAAGAAAATCTCTTTCGCACTTTGTAAAATTGTCGCTCTGGTCGCTTTTGTGCTCTCGCGCATAATTGTACTCCTTTGGTAAACGCTGTTTACTTTATAGCACAGGAAACGGGGAAATGCAAGGGGAAATGTTGAGGTGAAGGAAAAATAATCAATTCTATTAAATTCAAAATCAAAAATTTTATTTTTATCATCCGCACAATTATGATAGAATTAAGCGTAAGTGAATTATAACAGAAGCGACGAATGAGGGAGGATATAAAAATGGCAGAAGGAAAAGATTTATTGCAGGTACTATGGAGTGGGGCAGATGTACTGCGTGGAAAGATGGACGCCAATGAGTACAAGACATACTTGCTTGGATTGGTTTTCTATAAATACTTATCAGATTCGTATCTATCAAAAGTGTATGATCTGCTGAATGATGCGAAGCCGGAGAGTCTGGAAGAGGCACAGACCGCCTACGAAGAAATTATGGAGAGTGAAGATGCAGAGGAGCTGCTGGAGGAATTGAAAGAATCTTTGCATTATACATTAGATCCGGACATGACTTATGTCAGCATCTTAAAGGATGCGAAAAACAACGCATTCAATCGAGAGAAATTACAGGCAGCATTTAATCGGATTGAAGAGTCTGATGAACTGTTTCATGGACTTTTTGCAGATGTAGATCTGTATTCAAATCGATTGGGAACCGGAGATCAGAAGCAGAGTGCGACGATCGCAGAAGTAATTAAGGTGTTGGATGATGCAGATCTGATTCATACCGAGGGCGATGTGCTGGGAAATGCATATGAATATCTGATCGGTCAGTTTGCTTCGGAAACGGGAAAGAAAGCAGGAGAATTCTATACACCACATGGACCGGCGCAGATCTTATGCCGGATTGCGATGACCGGACAGGAAAATAAAAAAGGATTGCAGGTATATGATCCGTGTATGGGTTCCGGTTCATTGATGCTTAGCTGTAGAAATTATTCCACAGAGCCAGACTTTATCAAATATTACGGACAGGAACTGATGCCATCCACTTACAACCTTGCTCGTATGAATATGTTTCTGCATGGCGTACTGCCGGAGAATCAGCATCTGCGAAATGGAGATACCTTGGATGCAGACTGGCCAACCGATGAAGAAACCGAGTTTGATGCAGTTACGATGAATCCGCCGTATTCTGCAAATTGGTCGGCGGCAGAAGGATTCAAACAGGATGAGCGATTTATGGATTACGGTGGAAAGCTGGCACCGAAATCAAAGGCAGATTATGCATTTTTGTTACATGGTTTCTATCATCTGAAACAGACAGGAACTATGGCAATCGTGTTGCCACATGGTGTGTTGTTCCGTGGAGCAGCGGAGGGGAGCATAAGGAAGACATTGCTGGAAAATGGTTCGATCTATGCCGTGATTGGTCTGCCATCGAACATGTTCTACAATACGTCGATTCCTACTTGTATTATCGTGCTGAAGAAGCACCGCGAAGGGCGCGATGTGTTATTTATCGATGCATCCAAATTGTTCGAAAAAGAGAAAAAGCAAAATGTGATGAAAGAGGAACATATCGATCACGTTCTGGAATTATACAATAATCGTAAGACGGTAGAGAAAGAAGCATATCTCGCGTCTTATGATGACATCGTGGCAAATGATTTCAATCTGAATATCCCAAGATATGTGGATACAACGGAAGAAGAGGAAGAAATCGACTTAAATGCATTGACACAGAGTATGCGCGAGACAGACAAACAGATCAAAGAGGAAAATGCAGCGTTAGTCGGAATGATGAAAGAACTGACCTTCCAGGATGATGCGACGAAAGAGGCTGTCGAGGCATTTATTCGTGTGCTTGAGGAGGTGTAAAATATGAATACACCGAAGATTCGATTTAAGGGATTCACAGACGATTGGGAACAGCGTAAGTTGGGGGAAATTGTCTTGAGAGAATCACTAGCAAGAGAATCTACAATTGATCTTCCATATGTAGAGTATGAAGATGTAATTGCAGAAGAAGGGCGAATAAATAAGGATATTCGAAAAAAAGAAGGTATAAAAAAGGGAATTTTTTTTGATGGTTCACAAGTGTTGTATGGAAAGCTTCGACCATATCTCCATAATTGGCTAAATCCTGATTTTTCAGGGGTTGCAGTAGGAGATTGGTGGGTATTAAAGCCTAACAATGTAGATAAAAATTTTATATATAGACTTATTCAAACTCAGCAATTTGATGATATTGCAAATCAATCAACAGGTTCAAAAATGCCAAGAGCTGATTGGAATTTGGTATCTAATACAGAGTTTGCAATCCCGACATCACAAGTTGAACAAACAAAGATCGGAGGGTATTTTTTTACTCTTGATAACCTCATCACTCTTCACCAACGTAAGTGCGATGAACTTAAGAAAATGAAAAAATATATGTTACAAAATATGTTTGCAAAAGGAGAGTGATAAAAGTAACGGAAGTAATTAGTGCATTATTTTGAATTGCAGTACAGAAAGTGAGGTAAAATCATGGAGATAATTTGTTTTCACAATCCTGATGAGGAAAATGGTTATTTAAGTAATTGGTTTCATTCAGATTTTTCTGTTGGTGATATTGAATTTTCATCGATGGAGCAGTACATGATGAATAAAAAAGCTGTTTGTTTTTCTGACAAAAAAATAGCAGAAGAAATTCTTTCAATAAATGATGTTGCAGAAATTAAAAGATTAGGACGGCAGATTTCAAATTATAATGAGAATATTTGGAATGGAAAGAGACAGATTATTGTGTA
>ERZ779902.959-NODE-959-length-11385-cov-2.087290_pt1 | contig 11385 bp, 7 predicted proteins | sample MGYA00511350_ERZ779902 | MGnify/ENA primary metagenome ERZ779902 (study PRJEB29588, sample SAMEA2146908) | human gut metagenome | biome: human gut; feature: human-associated habitat; material: faeces | place: Denmark | collected 2008/2010 ...
CGAATCGTACCGGCAGTTCGCTTACCTGAAGCAGCCGGAGCCTGAGCCATTCCCGCTCACGTATCTGCTGCAAAACCTGCAAACTCTGTACTTGCCGGATATGCAACGGCAGCATATTGATTTCTCCCTCGTGCTGTTCCAGCCGGAGATAACGGTCCATGCAGACGAAAAGCTGCTGTCACAAGTCTTGATCAACCTGCTGAAGAACGCTATGCAGGCACTCGAAGGGCAGGCGGATGGAAAGATCCGTATGGAAGTCGATACGGAGAAGAATCAATTGCTTATCCGGGTGACGGACAACGGTCCTGGCGTCCCTTCCGACCTGATAGAAGATATCTTCGTCCCCTTCTTCACCACCAAGGCTACGGGAAGCGGCATTGGGTTGAGCCTTTCCCGGCAGATCATACGGATGCATGGAGGAGAATTGTCGGTGGCTTCGCTACCTTACCGGGAAACCTGCTTCACGGTTTCTTTACCTGTAAAGCCTTAAGAATTACCGTCTCTTGATTTCTACCCGCGAAGTGAGCGGATAGCGCAAGCCTTTGGAGGACTTATAATAGACTTCGGCCGCACCGATCTTCAGCTTGGCGCGTATCTTGATCGGGATATGGTTCTCGTCGTCGCCGATCCAGATCTCGGCGGCTTCCTTGCTTTGGGTAAAGGCGTCGTCGTAGATGTCGATATAGAAATGGCGGGTTCTGTACTTCAACGTCTCACTTCGTTCAACGATCTGCTGCCCGGTATAGCGGAAACTGATGTTGATGCGTTCGCGTCCGATCGCCACTTGGAAAGGGAAGCTCTCACCGCTTTTCATCTTGTCCCAGTCCAGGGAACGCAGATACATCGTTGCTCCCAGCATGTCGAACATGTGTGGGTCTTCCGTCACGAGCATCGTGTCGATCTTCGTGCGGGTGGGCGTATAACGGTGGGAATGAGCGAGTATCTTCTTCCGGTCGTAGGAGAAACGGATGTCGTCTATCAGATAATAGTCATTCTCGTTTACCCGCTTCTCACTCCGTAGAAGCAGCATGTCGGGGGTAAAATGGCAATCGATCGTATCTCGCATCTTATAGACCTTTTCGATAATGCCGGAGGTACGGAAGATAAGCCGGTAGTGATAGGACGGCTCGCCCTCGTATTCCGCGTCGCGGATGGAAAGGGTGGCGTGGCCTGCACGGGGCATCAGAAGGCCCCATTTGAAGTATAACTCATACTGCACTTCCTCGCCGGGGCTGAACCTGTGGCGGACTGGGATTTCCTGCGCTTTCGCACACACGGCCGATAGCAATAGCAAAAATATCAGCCACAGGCGGACGATGTCAGAACGGCATTCCCATGTTGCCGCCGCTATTATTCCTTGGCGATGATTGTTGACTTTCATCTTTGTAGTTTCTTTTCTTCTTGGTTGCTTCCTTCGGCTTATTCTTCGTTATCTCAAGAGGCTTTTGCTTGGCCAGCGGGGTGGAGTTGACATTCCATGTCTCTTCGACCTGCCAGTTCTGCATGATCTCGTACATTTTGGGAGAATAATAAACTTCTTCGGGCTGTCGCTTTTCGATATAATTACCGGTATCCCACACTCCGTTGCCGTTTGTGTCGATCACGATACGGGCATAATACTTATCGGGCTTCAAGTCCATGAAGAGTACTCCGCCGTCTTTTACTTTCGCGTTGCGGACAGGGGCGTCTCCACTACTGAGCAATTCGACGAAAGCAGTCGTGTCCACACCGTTGATATTGAGATAGAGATGGCCGTATTCGTCTTCTTTCTTGATTTTGAACTCACCGGTAAAGAAGTCGTTCCACTTCCCGTAAAGGCTGTGGATGGCGGCGGAGTCCACTTCGATGCGGTATTCTTCCCCATACTTCCACGGACGTCTGATAAAATAGTTCAGGCTGTTAGTCGAATCGGGGAAGAAGTCGAAATCTACCGTATTCCAAACGGTATCGATCTTTTGGTCGAGGAAGAACATCTCTTTGTTGATATCCAATACCGGTTCGTTGAAGGTTACGGATATCGTATCGAACAAGTCCATCGAACTGGGAGCGTCTACTTGCATGCCTAAGAACACGATCGGATCGGGTTCGTCTTTCTTTTTCTTCTTTTTCTTTTCTGCCGGACGGCGGCGCAATACCAGTTGGACCGTGTCGGTTTGCGGGCGCAGGATGTTCAGGGAGTCGCTCTTCGGATAGGAGACCTGCACCTGCAGAGTGTCCTGCTTCCAGACGGTCGAATCGGCAAGCCAGTAGTTAACGGCCGCGCCGCCTTCCGTCTGCTGCACAAAATACCAGGTACTGTCTTCCGGGGTGAAATTGATGGGGACAGGCACCGGTACGGTGTCCAGCTTCGTATTGAAACGCAGCGTAAAGTATTTCTCGTCCGGGCGTTCGGGCTTTACCATATACTGGCGTTCGAATTTCTCCTTGAACAGGCGGAGTTCGATGTTGTCCGGGAAGAAACGGGTGTAACCGACCGTCCGGATCGTATCGATCGTCAGGCTGTCTTTCCAGGTCGTATCCTGCCGGGTCGTCAGTTCGAAGGAAGGGACGATGACGGAATCCAAGAAAGCGATGTCTTCGCCGGGTTGGTCGAATTTATAGTCGCGGTTCACATCGTTTAAGGCAAAAATATGATAGGTTCCAGGAGTGATATTACGAATCGTGAACTGCCCTTTGTCATTCGTACGGGAAGTACGGACGAACGGGAGTTTCACGAATGCGGAATCTTCCAAATTGTTGTGCAGGCCGATCGTAATGCCTGGCATCGGTTCTAGATTCTCGGCATTCAGCAAGACTCCCGAAACTTCGAGTGTGTCGATGATGTCTCCGGTAGAGAAAGCGAAAGAGAAGTTTTCGAACACGTTTTTCTCATTATTGTCGGAGATGGAATTGGTGAAGTCGATCGTGTAGGTCGTGTTAGGTTTCAACGTGTCTTTCAATTCGATCACCGCCTTCTTTCCGGCAGAGCGGATAACCGGTAGTTCCATCTGGGGCGGAGTGATAATCACGTTCTCCGAAGGTTTCTCGATCTGGATCAGCTCGTCAAAGAGGATTTCTATCTTTTTACCTGTATAATTAATCTGATTTGGGACCGGTGTACTGCTTACGAATTTGGGAGGTGTTTCATCATAGGGTCCTCCGTTCGGACTACCGATATTGGCACACGAATAAATGACAGTCAACAGCAGCATTCCATACAACAGGCGGAATGAATTTCGTATATATTTAGTATCCATTTATGTCTATTTCAAATACATTCGATAAACACGTGCAAAAATAGGGAAAAATCCGGTGAAAATTAGTAGGGTATCCTGTCATTAATCAATCTTTGCATTTAAACGGACTTTTGTCCGATTGTCGTTTTTAACATCCTGAACCCGATCCTGCAATACAAACATTTCTTCTTTTCGCAATATTCGCGTTTTAATTGGATCAAAGCCTGGCTGTCGCCAGCGTGGCGGACGGTGATACCGGCGTTGTAGAAGGTGGTGACGATGGTGTTCTTTTCCGGAGGAATACTTTCTAAAAGGCGGGTAGCACGTTCGCAATATTCGGGACGTTTGTTATGTAGGCCGTAGGCAAAGAGCATCGGAACGACCGTGTTTATCAGTAGGATGTTCAGGGCGTTTTCGCCTATGGTCTTTTCCTTTCGGGGAGAAGCATACCGGAAATGATAATGTGTCTCCCAATAACCGGATGGAGGAATCCTGAAATACTTTTTGATCTCTCCGGTGCTCCTGGCTTCAAGAATGGCAGAAAACAGAGTGTCGTACCGTACCCAAAGTGCGGCTAACTGTGCCACTTTCAGATACGGAAAGTTGACAGGCCGTGTCCGTAGGTTCTTAAATACGAAATCTTCCATTGGTGACAGGCCGAACTTATGGCGTAAAAAATCGTATTCCCGTTGCAACAAGCGGTAGTAATGATCGTCGTTTTCCTCCTCTAACATTCCTGCCTGTCCGAAAAGCATTGCTTCTATCTGCGAATGGCTGGTCCGCTGTTTTTGAATGCAACGAAGCGGCAAGCTCTTTGCCAGCCTTTCAAAAGCATCATTATTCACACCAAAGCCGAAGTTTCGGGTTAAAGTAATATAAAAAACTTCATTCCAGTCTGTCTGATACGCATCCAAAAGGAGGAATATGTCATGTGTTTTCCGTTCCAGCCGCTCGCTTAGCAAGGCTTCCATCCAACAGGCTATATGCAAAGGAGCGATCCCGGTTATGTGATCGAGGCACGGAAGAGCCGCCTCCCGGTAAAGCAGCCAGTCTATACTGCGGAGAATATTTTCCGGAACAGTCAGGAGCATTTGTGGAATCGGGTTTCCGTTCGTTCGAACTGGCTGGAAATCATTAAAGCCTATAATGTGAAGGATTACACAGTCGTATGCCTTATCCGTATCATGATGATGGAGCAGCCAGTCGGAAGATTTATCATGAATTTCGACACTTCCTACCCATAGCGTTCCGTCTATTTTGATCTTCGCATTGAAAAAATCGGGACCTGCATCCGTATTCTGCATTCCGGGATCGATTACCTGGACGGGACGTCCCTCTGTTGTTATCAATGGTGTGGCCGCGTAAAGTTTGTATTTCCAAACATAATGTAATAAACGTTCCATCTTTTTTCAGAGTTAAGATTTATGTCCCAAATCTAAGCATTATTCTTTATATTTGCAGCACGTTATCAGTTGAAAGTTGAAAAATTAAAATTGAAAGTTAAATATATAAGTATGAAGATTGCACTTATCGGTTACGGAAAGATGGGAAAAACTATCGAGCAGATAGCACTTGGAAGAGGACACCAAATCGTGTCTATCGTAGATATCAATAACCCTGAAGAAATACACTCCGACAAATTCAAGAGTGCTGACGTCGCGATCGAGTTTACGACTCCGGCTACAGCATTCAACAATTATATGCAATGTTTTGCAGCAGGCATTCCGGTTGTTTCCGGTACGACAGGATGGCTTGACAAGATTGGGCAAGTCAAAGATATGTGCGAAAAAGAGGGTAAAACTTTTTTCTATGCCTCCAATTTCAGCATCGGTGTAAATATATTCTTCGCTATCAACAAATATCTGGCAAAGATTATGAATAATTTCTCCGCTTACGATATCAAAATGATGGAAACTCACCATATCCATAAATTGGATGCTCCTAGCGGAACAGCTATCACACTGGCGGAAGGAATCATTGAAAACGTGGATCGTAAAGACCGCTGGACTTTGGAAACGGCTGAGAAAACAACCGATATACCTATCCATGCCATTCGTAAAGGAGAAGTTCCGGGTATCCACGAAATCACATACGAGTCGGATGTCGACACGATCAGCATCAAGCACGATGCGAAGAGTCGTGCCGGATTTGCCTTGGGCGCTGTTATTGCCGCCGAATTTACTGCTGGAAAGAAAGGTTTCCTCGGAATGGATGATATGCTTAAATTTTAATTAATAACAGAAACAAATGAAGAAGTTTTCCAAGAAACAATGGATTAAATTCAGCATAGCAGCCGTTCTCTACCTGCTTTTCACGCTTTGGATGCAGAATGCCTGGTTGTTGTTGGGCCTGATTGTCCTTGTCGATATTTTTCTGACCGGGTATATCCCTTGGGGAGCCTGGAAACGTACCAAGAATCCGCAGGTACGTAATGTGTTGGAATGGGTGGATGATATCCTGTTTGCATTGGTTGCCGTCTATTTCATCAATATCTTTATTTTCCAGAATTACCAGATTCCCAGTTCCTCGCTGGAGAAGTCCTTGTTAGTGGGTGACTATCTGTTTGTGAGTAAGCTCAGCTATGGACCGCGCGTGCCGAATACGCCGGTCGCTTTCCCTCTGGTACAAAACACATTACCCTTCTTCAACTGCAAGTCATATTTGGACTGGCCGGAATGGGACTACAAACGGGTGAAAGGCCTCGGTCATGTGAAACGGAATGATATTGTGGTGTTCAACTTCCCTGCCGGCGATACGGTTGCACTAAAAGTTCAGAATCCGGATTATTATCATTTGGTAGAACAATACGGACGGGAAGCCATCCTGTTGAATAAAGCGGATTTCGGTGATGTGATCTATCGCCCTGTTGATAAACGAGAGAATTATGTCAAACGGTGTATCGGTATGCCGGGCGACACGATCGAGATTCGTGACAACCAGGTCTACATCGATGGTGTTGCTGCCAAGAATCCGGAAAAGATGCAGCTTAACTACTTCGTCGAGACGGATGGCTCCATGTTGAGTGAGGAGCAGTTCCGTTTACTGGATGTCAGCAAAGCCGACCGTGTATTGATCGATGGAAGCTATAATCCCCAATATATGTCTATGTTGAATATTCAGCCGAATGCCAACGGGCAGTATAACCCGATTTACCATTTCCCGCTGACTCAAAAGACATTGGAAGTAGCTAAAAAACTTCCGGTCGTGAAACGTGTGGTTCTCGAACCGGATCCCGTAGGAACCGATTCCTATTATCCGGTTGACTACCAGACCGGATGGAGTCGTGACAATTACGGACCACTATGGATCCCGAAGAAGGGAACCACGATCCCGTTGACGGAACGTAATATAGCCCTTTATAAACGCTGTATCGTCAATTATGAACATAATAAATTGGAAGTAAAGGATAGTAAGGTTTACATCAACGGCAAGCCGGAAACGACCTATACGTTCAAATACGATTATTACTGGATGATGGGTGACAACCGCCACAACAGTGCCGACAGCCGTTCCTGGGGTTTCGTGCCGGAAGACCATATCGTAGGTAAGCCGATCATGATCTGGCTGTCACTGGATAAGGATCGTAGCTTGTTTGACGGCGGTATTCGCTGGAACCGTATGTTCCGTTGGGTACACCCGGATTAAGCAAATTTCTATGGGGAAAAAGATTCATAATAACATAAACGGGGCGGGTGGACGTAAAAGTCGCCTCTACGTGAGTTGGGTGGTAACGATTGTTATCGCCTTTCTCATTGTTATACCTGTCCGCCGTTTCTGTATCGAATCTTACCGGATATCAACGAGTGCGATGGAAGATGCATTGCATCAAGGCGATTATATCTTGGTAAATAAATTGCCGCTTGAAGGAAATCCGGGACGGAACAAGGTCGTGCTGTTTACCAGTCCGCTCCTGAAAGACACGGTGAGTAACCCATTGTTATTGAGCCGTTGTATCGGTATGCCTGGGGATACTATCTTGGTGAGTGGCGACGGGTATGAGGTGAACGGGAAGCTGCTACCTCACTCTCCTCGTGCGCTTAACACCTGTTTCATTACCCAGAAGAGTGTCGCCGATTTCCTGAAAGCGCTGCAAAAGTTGAGCATACCTGTGCGGAACTGGAAGAGCGAGACGTTCGGTTTTTCTTTTTCCCTGACTTCTTTCGAAGAATATCAATTGCGTGAAGAACTGACGGAAGAGATGAATATTCATTTTATCCGGAATCAGTCTGCTCCGTACAAGCTGGTTGTTCCCCGTAAAGGCCGGGCATACCGCCTGGATGAAGCTGCCCTTGTCGCTTGCAAGGAAGCGATATTGGCCGAGGCCGGAGAAAAGGCTGTTTTTCGTGACGGAAAGCTATATTTAGATGGAAGGGAAACTGCGTTTTTCTTCTTCGAACAAGATTATTACTGGATGCTTTCCGACAATGTAAACGAATCGGTCGATTCCCGCCATTTAGGCTTTGTTCCGCGTGACCATATCATCGGAAATGCCTGGTTATGTTGGTTCAGCCGTGACAAACAACGAATCTTTAAACCCGTAAACTGAATGATGCAACCCGTTTATATTTCTACTACCTATTTGGGGCCGGTCCAGCAATATTGCAAACTGTTCCAATATCCGGAAGTACACTTGGAAACAGCTGAAAACTACCTCAAGCAAACCTTCCGGAACCGTTGTACCATTGCCGCCGCCAACGGTCCGTTAGCTTTATCTATCCCCATCGTGAAGCCGGACACGTTGAAGTGTCCGACCAAGGACATCCGTATCTCCGATCATGGGAACTGGCGTCACCTGCATTGGAATGCTTTGGTTTCGGCTTATAATATGAGTCCGTTTTTCGAATATTACGAAGAGGACTTCGCTCCTTTTTACGAGAAAAAATATGAGTTCCTATTCGATTACAATGAGGAATTGCGTCAGTTGATCTGTCGCCTGCTTGACCTGCATCCGAATGTTATTTATACGGAAGAATACCAGTCCGAAGTGCCGAACGATTTCCGTGAGATCATCCGGCCGAAACATGAAGGAGAAGATCCGTCCTTCTCCCCGAAACCCTATTATCAGGTTTTTCAGGGCAAGCACGGATTTCTTCCGAATATGAGTATTGTGGATTTACTGTTCAACATGGGACCGGAAGGGCTGTTGGTGTTACGTGATTCCATTGTAGTATCGAAGCAGCCCTGATTGAGAATCCTTCAGTTCTTTTTCATCGTATAGTTTTTCACCCCTAACGAATCGTATGCCTGTAACAAGGCCTCGTCGTTATCGGAAATCATCAAAAGTTTGTCATTTTCTTTCAGCTCCGTGTTGCCTTTCGGGATGAAATAATGTCCGTCTCTTTTCACCATAACGGCAAGGGTGTGGTCGGGCAAGGTGAGTTGCATCAATTTGTTTCCATGAGAAAGGACAGCAGGAGTGATGTCTATTTCACTCATGGCACTCTTAATATCTTCCGGCAATTCGATACCGAACACATCTTTTCGCTCCGGCTTGTCGACAAGTCCGAGCCATTTGGCAGCCTGTGTTACGGTTGTTCCTTGTATCAATAGGGAAAGGATCGTGATGAAAAACACGATATTAAAGATCATGCCTCCATGATCGACTCCGGCAATCCAAGGATAAGTTGCGAAGATTATCGGAACTGCTCCACGAAGTCCCACCCACGAGATATATAGCTTTCCTTTTGTTGTAAAGTTTTTAAATGGAAGCAAACACAGGAAAATCGTTGCCGGACGAGCTATCAGTATCATAAATACTCCCACTAAAAGGCCTACTGGAGCGACTGGCAGCAACTCGTGCGGGTTCACCAACAGACCTAACGTGAGGAACATGACGATCTGCCACAGCCAGGCAAAACCGTCGAAGAAAGTTCCCATACTCTTTTTATGCACAATCTTAGCGTTCCCCACGACCAGGCAATGTACACGGCCAGATAGCCGTTCCCTTTACATAAAGTAGTCGCCGAGAAAGTGAAGAAAGCAGTTGTTAACAATAAGATCGGATATAAAGACTCGTTGTCCATATTGATCTTGTTGATCATCAGAACGGCCAGCTTACCTAACAGGAAACCGGCTATCGCACCGACGGATAGCTGGACGAGCAATTGCAGGACAGCTTCCTGCAAGTTCATACCTCCGACCTGTATATAAGCGATAATAAGCAAGGTAAGCATATATGCCATCGGGTCGTTGCTACCGCTCTCCAATTCGAGGGTCGGACGCAGGCGTTGTTTCAAATAAACCCCTTTGCTCCTAAGGATGGAAAAGACGGAAGCAGAGTCTGTAGACGACATCACTGCCGCCATCAGCATAGATTCAGCTACTGTAAGCGTTTCATAACCTGTAGACCACAAAAACACATAATAGATAAAACCTCCCGTTATAAGCGTCGTTAACAATACTCCCACTGTTGCAAGGACAACTCCTTCCGTGGCTATCGGCTTGATCTCGGACATTTTAGTATCCATACCACCGGAAAACAGGATGATACTCAACGCCAACATGCCTATGAACTGTGCTGCACTGGGATTGCTGAACTGAATGCCTAAGCCGTCGCTGCCGAACAGCATTCCGACACCTAAAAAGAGAAGCAAGGCGGGAAGGCCGAAACGGAAACCGGCTTTACCGGCAATAATACTGAAGAAAAAGATAATCGAAGCAACCAACAGGATTGCTTCCGGATTCTCGAAGATTTGTAATTCGTGGAACATAGGCTGATAATAACGGTTTACTCTATACTTTGTCACTTCAAAGTAAAGAAAAAATAACGATATGCACAACAGCTTAACACTTAAAAGACAAGGTTATCTACTGACTAATAAATATATTCACTATATTTGTGCTGATAAAATTAACGCTATGATTAAAACAAATCTATTCCTACTATTGTTCGTTCTCCTCGCGGGAACTTCGTGCAATAGGCAGCAACATTTCATTTCGGACGATACGTTCCGCGCCGAAGTGGAGAATGACTTCCGGGCAAAGCAGGCCGCTCTGCCGGACGGAAACCTTTTTTCAGTCTTTAACCAAAAGATGACGTCCGACGAAAAAGAGGCGCTTACTTTCTTGTATGCCTATATGCCGATCGGAGATATCACGGATTATGACGGGCAACTGTATCTCGACAATATCCGCAGTTCGTTTCGTGCACGGGTGGAAATGCCTTGGGGAGACAGCATACCGGAAGACATCTTCCGCCATTTCGTACTTCCCGTGCGGGTCAACAACGAGAATCTGGACGAGAGCCGCATGGTCTTTTATGAAGAATTGAAAGACCGGGTGAAGGGCTTGTCCTTGTATGACGCCGTGCTGGAAGTGAACCATTGGTGCCACGAGAAAGTGATCTATACGCCGTCGGACGCCCGGACGAGTTCGCCTTTGGCATCCGTGAAGACCGCTTACGGGCGTTGTGGCGAAGAGTCGACGTTTACCGTAGCCGCCCTTCGTTCGGTCGGCATACCGGCCCGTCAGGGCTATACTCCGCGTTGGGCGCATACCGACGACAACCATGCTTGGGTGGAAGCTTGGGTAAACGGTAAATGGTATTTCCTCGGAGCCTGTGAACCGGAACCGGTACTTAACTTGGGGTGGTTCAACGGACCGGCTTACCGTGGTATGCTGATGCACACGAAAGTATTCGGCAAATACAACGGACCGGAAGAAGTCATGGACGTAACCGACGGTTACACCGCGATCAACGTGATCGACAATTATGCCCCGACGGCCAAAGCAACGATCACCATTGTGGATGAAAACGGCCAGCCGGCTGCCGGAGCCGATGTCGAGTTCAAAATATATAACTATGCCGAGTTCTATTCCGTAGCCAATAAGAAGGCGGATGCTGAAGGGAAGGCATTCCTTTCTGCCGGTAAAGGTGATATGCTGGTATGGGCGACTAAGGACGGCAAGTTCGGATATAGCAAGGTGTCGTTCGGAAAAGACAATAACGTGACAATCACTCTCGACAAGAAACCGGGTGACATCGAAACCGTCACGCTTGATGTCATTCCTCCGGTAGATGGTTCCATTGCCGCCTGCGTGACGGACGAACAGAAAGAGGCCAACGCCAAGCGTTTGCACGAAGAGGATGTGATCCGTAATAAATATGTGGGCACTTTTTATACGGAAGAGAAAGCGGAAGCACTTGCCAAAGAATTAGGTATCGACCCGC
>ERZ779902.962-NODE-962-length-11380-cov-3.461987_pt1 | contig 11380 bp, 10 predicted proteins | sample MGYA00511350_ERZ779902 | MGnify/ENA primary metagenome ERZ779902 (study PRJEB29588, sample SAMEA2146908) | human gut metagenome | biome: human gut; feature: human-associated habitat; material: faeces | place: Denmark | collected 2008/2010 ...
GAGATAGGTGCCCGCAAAGAGCCGGGCATACACGGGGCGGATACTGTGAACTTCTTGTTTTCCGCGAATAAGAACGGGGCATTGCAAAGCGTCTCCTCCGTAGCTTCGGGTGGTGAAATAGCCCGCGTCATGCTCTCCATCAAAGCAATGATAGCCGGTGCCGTCAAGCTTCCTACCATTGTATTCGACGAAATAGATACCGGAGTCTCCGGCGAGATAGCCGACCGCATGGCGGATATCATGCAGGAGATGGGCGAGCAGGACCGCCAGGTAATCAGCATTACCCATCTACCCCAGATTGCTGCCCGTGGACGCGCCCATTACAAGGTGTACAAGCAGGACAACGAAACGGAAACAAACAGTCACATCCGTCGTCTGACCGACGATGAACGCGTGGAAGAAATAGCCCATATGCTGAGTGGTGCTAAGCTGACCGAAGCCGCACTGAACAATGCCAGAGCATTGCTGGAAGTATCAAATAGTAAATAGTAAATCGTCAAATAGTAAATACCCATATATGGTTGATAACAGTGAAATGATTTTCGGCGTCCGTGCCGTGATAGAAGCCATTCAGGCAGGAAAAGAGATAGACAAGATATTGGTAAAGAAGGACATTCAGAGTGATTTGTCAAAAGAGCTGTTCGCTGTCTTGAAAGGGACTTTGATACCGGTACAGCGCGTTCCGGTGGAACGCATCAACCGCGTGACGCGTAAGAATCACCAGGGAGTGATTGCCTTCATCTCTTCAGTCACTTACCAGAAGACGGAGGACTTGGTACCTTTCCTTTTCGAGCAGGGCAAGAATCCTCTGTTTGTGATGCTCGACGGCATCACGGATGTCCGCAATTTCGGCGCCATTGCCCGTACTTGCGAGTGTGCGGCGGTAGATGCCGTGATTATCCCTGCACGGAACAGTGTATCAGTCAACGCAGATGCCATGAAAACTTCGGCAGGAGCCTTGCACACTTTGCCCGTTTGCCGCGAACACAGCCTGAAAGAGACCCTGCAATTCCTCAAGAATAGTGGTTTCCATATCGTGGCAGCCACGGAGAAAGGCGATTACGACTATACCAAAGCCGACTATACCGGTCCGATGTGCATCATTATGGGTGCCGAAGACAAGGGGGTGTCCTATGACAATCTGGCGTTGTGTGACGAGTGGGTGAAAATTCCCATGTTGGGAACCATCGAGTCCCTCAATGTTTCCGTTGCAGCCGGCATTTTGATTTATGAAGCGGTAAAACAAAGAACCAACTAAGATATGAAAAAGAAATTGCTGTTGATGCTCACTCTCTGTTTATTGGCTCAGTGGAGTGTGGCACAAGCCCCGAAGTGGGTAGACAAAGCCAAACGTGCCGTTTTTTCGGTGGTGACCTACGACCAGGACGATAAGATACTGAATACTGGAAACGGCTTTTTTGTCACTGAAGATGGCGTTGCGCTTTCTGACTACACCTTGTTCAAAGGTGCCCAGCGCGCCGTTGTGATGAGCTCGGACGGGGCACAGATGCCGGTGGAGGCCATTATGGGGGCCGATGACATGTACGATGTTGTCAAGTTCCGTGTCGGCATCTCCGGAAAGAAAGTCACGGCACTCACTTTGGCTGCTGTGGCTCCGGCTGCCGGTGCGGATGTATATCTGCTGCCTTATTCCACCCAAAAGGACCGTTCCTTCACTGCCGGGAAAGTAAAGGAAGCTGATAAGATTTCCGGCAACTATTCCTATTATACGCTCGATATGCGTCTGAAGGACAAGATGGTGAGTTGTCCGCTGATGACTGTGGACGGGCAGGTCTTCGGCCTTGCGCAGAAGTCCTCCGGACAAGACACGGCTACCATCTGCTATGCCATTGATGCCAATTTCGCCATGTCACAGAATATCTCCGCATTGTCTTATGGAGATATGTCATTAAAGGGCATCGGTATCAAGAAGGCATTGCCCGATACCGAAGAGCAGGCTTTGGTGTTCCTCTACATGGCTTCTTCCCAACTGTCTCCGGAGAAGTATATGGAGACTCTGAACGATTTCATTGCACAATATCCTGCCAGTGCCGACGGTTATCTGCGCCGTGCTTCCCAGCATCTGTTCATGTCCCGTGAAGATGCTTCCATGGATAAGGTCGCCGCAGATATGGATAAGGCTTTGGAGGTTGCCGCAAAGAAAGATGATGTGTATTACAACCGGGCCAAGATAATCTATAATTATGCATTGGGCAAGCCCGAGAAAGTTTATAAGGACTGGTCGCTCGACAAGGCTCTGGACGAGGTACGGAAAGCGATAGCCATTGACGAGCTTCCGGTTTATGTCCAGTTGGAGGGTGACATCCTGTTTGCCAAGCAGGACTATCCGTCGGCATTTACCAGCTATGATAAAGTGAATAAGACCATTCTGGCCTCTCCGGCTACCTTCTTCAGTGCCGCCAAGACCAAGGAATTGATGCAGGCGCCTGCCGAGGAGGTACTGGCTCTGATGGACAGTTGTGTGGCCCGCTTTACCCAGCCCTATACGGAGGAAGCCGCCCCTTACTTGCTGGAGCGTGCCCAAGCCCGTATGAATGCAGACCAGGCGCGTAATGCCATGCTGGATTATGACGCCTATTACAATGCCGTGAACGGTAAAGTGAACGACATGTTCTACTATTACCGTGAGCAGGCTGCTTTGAAGGCCAAGCAGTACCAGCGTGCGCTGGACGATATGGCGAAAGCCATCGAACTGAATCCGGAGGATTTGACTTACCGTGCCGAACTGGCAGTGGTGAATCTTCGCGTGGGACGTTACGAAGAGGCGTTGAATGTGCTGAAGGCTGCTCTGGAGAAAGACCCTAAGTATGCCGAGGCCTACCGTCTGATGGGTATCGCCCAGCTGCAGATGAAGAAGGACAAGGAAGCTTGTGCCAGCTTTGCCAAGGCAAAGGAATTGGGTGACCCCAATGTGGATGCTTTGATTGAGAAGCATTGCAAGTAAAGGGATGGGATAGAATAAAGGCTCTGCTTTCGCAAGCAGAGCCTCTGTTTTGGGGAACTCCCCCGTGTTAAATGAGTTAAGTCTAGGTATAACAGGTTATGAGTGAAATTACGTTGTTTTATTTATAAAATGCGTGGATTTCCGGAATACTGCATATACTTCGGATTTTTTTATGAGAAAAAAGAAAATAGACCCGATTATTAATAAAAACAAACTTTGACAATCATGAAGAAAGTGATTTGCAGCCAGAAGGCACCGGGCGCCATAGGCCCTTATAGCCAGGCTATCGAAGCCGGCGGAATGGTATTTGTATCAGGTCAGTTGCCTATTGACGCAGCTACCGGAGTGATGGCTGAAGGTGCTGAAGCGCAAGCCCGCCAGTCCTTGGAGAATATAAAGCATATTCTGGAAGAGGCAGGCCTGGGCATGGCAAATATTGTGAAGACAACCGTTTTCCTGGCAGACATGTCCTTGTTCGCTGATATGAACAAGGTATATGCCACCTATTTTGACGGTGCTTTCCCGGCACGTTCGGCTGTGGCAGTGAAGGCGTTGCCCAAAGATGCCTTAGTAGAGATTGAGTGCATCGCGGTTCGCTAACAAGTCGGCCACAATGAAACTGCTGCCTCCCACGAAGATGAAATCTTCCGGGAGGCTTTTTTCTTGTGCGGCCCGCACGGCGGCAGGTACATCAGGATAGCAATGTCCTTCCAGACCTGCTGCTTCGGCAAGCTCCTGTAGTTCGCTTTCGGGCAATGCTCGCTTCACGCTGGCTTTGGTGAAGTAGTAGGTCGCTTCCCGGGGCAGCAGGGCCAGTACCCCCCGTATATCCTTGTCATTCACCATGCCTATGATGATGTGTAGCTGGCGGTAAGCCTGCTGTTTCAGTTGTTCTGTAATGTAGGTGATGCCTCCCACATTGTGGCCGGTGTCACAAATCAGGGTGGGCGACTCCTGCAGTTTTTGCCAGCGTCCCATCAAGCCTGTCAGTTCCACCACACGGGCAAAGCCACTGCGCACTGCTTGTCCGTCCAGCCGGTAGCCGGCTTCTTTCAGTAGCGGGAGGGCGGTGAGGGTGGTCCGGGCATTTTTCTGCTGGTAGAGCCCTTTCAGTTCGTATTCTATTCCGGGATAGTCTTCACGGTCATTCTCCTCGGCAAAGTAGATGGGAGCACCCGTTGTCTGTGCTTTTTCCAGAAATACCGGTTTCGTTTCGGGAGTGGTCTCGCCGATTATAACGGGGATACCGCTTTTAATGATTCCTGCCTTCTCTCCTGCGATTTTTGCCAAGGTGTCCCCCAGGAATTGGGTATGGTCAAAACTGATGTTGGTGATGATGCATACATCCGGACGGATGATATTGGTACAGTCCAGGCGTCCGCCTAGTCCCACCTCGATTACGGCTACATCCACCTTTTCATCGGCAAAGTAGCGGAAGGCCATGGCGGTGGTCAGCTCAAAGAAAGAGGGATGGAGGGGTTCGAAGAAGCCACGTTCCTGCTCTACAAAACGGATGACGTATTCCTCGGGTATAGGCTGTCCGTTAATCCGGATGCGCTCCCGGAAATCCACCAGATGGGGCGAGGTATAGAGCCCGACCCTGTATCCTGCCTCTTGCAGTATGGCGGCAAGCGTATGCGAGCAGGAACCCTTTCCATTGGTACCGGCCACATGAATGCTGCGGAAACTGCGGTGGGGATGTTCGAAGTGTGCGTCCAGGGTCAGAGTGTTTTCCAATCCTTCCTTGTATGCTGAGCCGCCCACTTGCTGAAACATGGGCACACTGTTATATAAGTAAGTTAAAGTGTCCTGATAATCCATCTTTTATAATATTTAACGGAGAAGCAATCCTTTCTCCCTATTAATTTGTTATCTTTAAAAGCGACAAAGATAATGCAGACCGAACGCAATCAAGCTTGCTTGAAATTGCTTGCAGTGTAGCTTATCTTAAGCTTGTGCAAAGGTATTAACAATTTAAATCTAACGTGTATGGGAGCTAAGAAAAATTTTGTGATTGATACGAATGTGATTCTTCACGATTATAACTGTTTGAAGAATTTTCAAGAGAATGACATTTATCTTCCCATCGTAGTCCTTGAAGAACTGGACAAATTCAAGAAAGGTAATGAGCAGATTAATTTCAATGCGCGTGAGTTCGTCCGTGAGCTTGATTTGATTACCGATGATAATCTGTTCACCAAAGGGGCGCCATTGGGAGAGGGCTTAGGCCGTCTGTTTGTGGTGGCAGGCATGGTGGACTCTCCCCGAGTACGTGATTCCTTTCCCGAACGCATCCCCGACCATCAGATTCTGTCGGTAGTGGACTGGCTTTCCACCAAAAAGCCTAAAATGAAAACCATCCTTGTCACGAAAGACGTGAATCTGCGCATGAAGGCGCGTTCCATCGGTCTGCTGTGCGAAGACTACATCAATGATAAGGTAATCAATGTGGATATATTCGAAAAGTCGAATGAAGTGTTCGAGGGTATTGACCCTGCGCTGATAGACCGCATTTATTCTTCCAAAGAAGGACTGGACATCAACGAGTTCGATTTTAAGGACATCATTCGTCCCAACGAATGTTTTGTGCTGAAGAGTGACCGCAGCAGTGTGCTTGCGCGTTATAATCCCTTTGCCCATTCGATTTGCCGGGTCCACAAGACAAAGAATTATGGCATTGAGCCGCGCAATGCCGAGCAGAGCTTTGCTTTTGAGGTGCTGAACGACCCGAACATCAAGTTGGTTGCCCTGACCGGCAAGGCGGGAACCGGCAAGACCCTGCTGGCATTGGCCGCCGCATTGGGAAAACTTACCGACTACAAGCAGATTCTCCTGGCACGTCCCATCGTGGCCCTATCCAATAAAGACCTTGGATTCCTTCCCGGTGATGCCAATGAGAAAGTGGCTCCTTACATGCAGCCTTTGTTCGATAATTTGAATGTAATCAAGCATCAGTTCGCTGCCAATTCCTCTGAAGTGAAACGCTTGGAGGATATGCAAAAAAGTGAACAATTGGTCATCGAGGCATTAGCCTTTATCCGCGGGCGCAGTTTGAGCGAGACCTACTGTATTATTGATGAAGCCCAAAACTTGACTCCGCATGAGATTAAGACCATCATCACCCGTGCCGGTGAAGGCACAAAAATGGTGTTTACCGGTGATATTCAGCAGATAGACCAACCCTATCTGGACAGTCAGTCCAATGGGCTTGTTTATATGATAGACCGTATGAGGGACCAGAACTTGTTTGCCCATGTCAATCTGGTGAAAGGAGAACGTAGCCAGTTGAGCGAGTTGGCAAGTAATCTGATGTAGCGGATACCGCATTTTCTGGGGTAAAATTATTTCCATCCCGCTTTCCAACTGTTAAAACGAGGGAGGCGGGATAGTTTCTTTATAGACGATAAATAATTATTATAACATTTTTTTATCGATTTCTTGTCCGTTTTGACTAAAATAGTGTATCTTTGCCTCGCCTAAAACAAAACTGTCAAGCGAAATGAAGCGAAATTTTTTTCATCGGTATCTTTCCGCGAAAGTGCTTCCGATATGGACTATTCTATTAATTGACGTATTTATCATCGTCATATCCAGTCTGTTGGCCTATGCTCTCCGATATGATTTCAGAAGCATTTTTTTGGAATCCTCTACCATTGACAAGACCATTTTATGGACGGTTGTTGTCAACTTGATTTTCTTCCGTGTTTTCCGTACGTATTCCAATGTGTTGCGCTTCTCTTCCTTTGTGGATATCATGCGCATTTTTGTGTCATTGACGGTGTCGTATGCACTGCTGATGATAACGAGCGTCCTGACGGAAAGCTATTTGGAGTTCAACCTGGCTCCGGTCAGCGTGCTGTTCATGTCTTATATCATCAGCTTTGCCATGATGGCATGCTCCCGTGTGATTGTCAAGACTTTCTTCGAGGCGCTGAACTTCGACGGCACCCATAGTGCCAATGTGTTCATTTACGGTGCCAAGGAAGCCGGGGTCAACATTGCCAAGGCATTGCGTGTCAATCTGCGCAACCACTACCGTCTGCGCGGATTCATTGCGGACGAACCTGAGCTTATCAACAAGGTGATGATGGGTGTCAGGGTGTTCCCCAACGATGATACGCTGATTGATGTGCTGAACGACCGCGATGTGCAGACCATCATCATTTCTCCTGCCAAGATGGAGGAACTGAAGAAGTCCGACATGGCTGGCCGCCTGCTGGTGCACAACATCAAACTGATGACTGCGCCTCCTTTGAGCGAGTGGAACGGTCAGGCGCTGAGCCGCACACAGTTGAAGGAAATTCAGATTGAGGACCTGCTTCAGCGCAATCCTATCGAGATAGATATCCATAAGGTTGCCTCTCATCTGGAGGGCAAGCGTGTGATGATTACGGGCGCCGCCGGCTCCATCGGCAGTGAAATCATGCGCCAGGTGGCTTCGTTCAATCCCTATAAACTTATTTTAGTGGACCAGGCCGAGACCCCTCTGCACGACATCCGTCTGGAACTTCAGGACCGTTGGCGCGACATCGATGCCGAGACCATCATAGCCGACATCTCCAATGCCACGCGCATGGAGGATATCTTCAGGGAGTTCAAGCCCCAGTATATTTTCCATGCGGCCGCCTACAAGCATGTGCCGATGATGGAGGACAACGTTTCCGAGTCCATCCAGGTGAACGTATTCGGCACGCGCACCGTTGCCGATCTTGCCGTGAAATACGGTGCCGAGAAGTTTGTGATGATTTCTACGGACAAGGCTGTTAACCCTACAAACGTGATGGGCTGTTCCAAGCGTATTTGCGAGATTTATGTGCAGTCTCTTGCGAAGAAGTTGCAGAAGGAGGGAGGCCATGCCACTCAGTTCATCACTACGCGTTTCGGCAATGTGCTGGGTTCCAACGGTTCTGTCATTCCCCGTTTCCGCGACCAGATTCAGCGTGGCGGTCCGGTGACGGTGACCCATCCTGAGATAATCCGTTACTTCATGACCATTCCCGAAGCTTGCCGCCTTGTTCTTGAGGCCGGCAGTATGGGCAACGGCGGTGAAATCTACATCTTCGACATGGGTAAGCCGGTGAAGATTGTGGACCTTGCCAAGCGTATGATCAGCCTTTCTGGACGTACGGATGTGAAGATTGAATTTACCGGTCTCCGTCATGGCGAGAAGCTCTACGAAGAACTCTTGAATGTGAAGGAGCTTACAAAGCCCACCTATCATGAGAAGATTATGATTGCTACGGTGCGTGAGTATGACTATGACGAGGTGAAGGAGCGTATCCAGAAACTGATTGATGTAAGTTACACCTATGACCAGATGAAAATTGTTGCTGCCATGAAGGATATTGTTCCGGAGTTCGTAAGCAAGAATTCCTGCTTTGAGGCGCTGGATAAGAAGAAATAAAAAGATAGCGGTATAGTATAAAATGAAAGGGTGATAACGTCATTGTAGTGTTATCACCCTTTCAATTTTATTGTCTTCTTGTCAGTCTTTTGTCTCATTCATGTGAAGAGAAGTATTTCAGGAACTGTGTACGTTCGAAGGTATTGACCCCCTTCGGGTCGTTTACGTTCAGAATACCTTTGAACTGGCTGATGGTTTCCATACCTTTGCGGTCCATCCACAAGTTGAGGAAACGGATATACTCCTCAATGATGGTAGCTGAATTCTGATAAAGCACACTGCATATCTCTACGGCCGAAGCACCTGCCAATATTGCCTTGACAACGCCTTCGGGCGAGTGAATACCACCGGAAGCGGCATAGTCCAGCTTGTTTACGGCTGCCGAAGCGATGCCTATCCAGCGCAGGGCTTTAGACAAATCGGATTCATTGCTGAATACGTTACCGGATACTTGTATCATTTTCTCAATGTTGATGTCCGGCTGGTAGAAGCGGTTGAACAGCACTACTGCGGCGGCACCGTTGGCATACAGCTGGTCTATCAGAGCTATCGGATTGGTCAGGTTGTCACCCAGCTTCATGATGACGGGTATCTTGACCGTCTTCTTGATGTGGCTTAGGATGTCGATGTGGCGCTGCTCGAAGGTTCCATACGTATACTGTACATCCGTCTGCAGTGCAAGGATATTGATTTCCAGTGCGTCTGCACCAGCTTCTTCTATTTTGGTGGCAAATTCCACCCAGTCGGCATTCTGATAGCAGTTGATGCTGGCTATGATGGGGATATTGCAAACCTTTTTGCTTTCCTTAATCAGGTTCAGATATTCACCCAGCTTATGTTCGCGGATATATCCTACAAGGTAGTCACTGCCTTCGGGGTACATGTTCGGGTCTCCCATCCAGTCAGCCTCCATCATGATTTGCTCTTCAAAGAGTGATTTTAGCACAATGGCACCTGCGCCGGCCTCAGATAGTTTCTGGTTCTTGGCGGCGCTGTCCGTCAGTCCGGAGCTACTGACAATAATGGGGTTTTTGAGTTTCAGCCCTGCAAAAGTAGTTTCTAATGTTGCCATGATAATGATTTTTTATGGTTAATAGTTTCTTTCTCCAAAAATCTTGCTTCCTACACGTATCAAGGTGCTCCCGGCTGCAATGGCCTCGTGGTAATCGTGAGACATTCCCATGGACAGTTCCCGGAATGACTCTGCATCGGCAAACCACTTGGCTTTCACTTCATTGAAGAAGCTACTTAAAGAACAAAACTCAGTTTTGATTTGTTCGTCATTGTCCGTATTCGTGGCCATGCCCATCAATCCGCATATCCGGATATGCTTGAGCTCTCTCCATTCACCGGCTGCCAGCATTTCCCGGCATTCGTCAAAGCTGAATCCAAACTTGGTCTCTTCCCGGGCAATGTGCAGCTGTAGCAGGCAGTTGACGGTTTTTCCGGCTTTGGCAGCCTGCTTGTCCACTTCGGCCAACAGCTTGTAGGAGTCTATGCCATGAATCAGCGCTACGTAAGGAACGATATATTTTATTTTGTTTGTTTGCAGATGCCCGATGAAATGCCATTCTATGTCTTTGGGCAGACTTTCGTATTTGGCAGTCATTTCCTGCACCTTACTTTCTCCGAACACACGCTGGCCGGCACGATATGCTTCTTCTATCGCCTCGTTGGGGTGAAATTTGGAAACAGCCACCAGCCGTACCTTTCCAGGCAGTTCGCTCAGTACTTGTTTTAAATTCTCTGCAATCATCTTTTTTTTGAGTTATGAGTTATGAGTTATAAGTTATGGGTCGCAATAATAACTCATAACTTATAACTCATAACTTAAATTAAACTTCCGGTTTGTCGTCGGGCTCTGCACTGTACGGATATACATCCATAATGGCGGTTTCCGCTACAGATGCTATCTGATAGTCGGCCATTGTGCCTTTCATGCCCTCATCCAGTTTCTTCACTGCATCACGCAGGTCGGCAGCCTGCACCAATACCTGGGTAGAGGTTTTCTTTTCCGCACCGCTTTTCTCGTCCAGTGTGATGAAAACCAGTTTACATTTAAACCAGCGGTCGGCAGCTTCCTCTTCGCTGGGGAACAATTCGCTATAGTTGGCACGTTTGATGTCCGATACGGTGAACTCTCCCGAAATGAACGGCGTCATCTCTTCGATGATGCGTGCTTCCGCTTCCGTAAAACTGAGGGCATCTACCAGGTACGGTTCGGTCACCTTCTTGTTCATTCCATTTTCCATTGTTTTCTCGTAACGGATCTTACATTCAAACCATGTATGCATTGCCATAATTTTCTGTTTTTAATTATTGATTTATTGTTAGTTAAGCTGCTTTATGCGTGCCTATGCCCGCCAAAAGCAGTGCAAAGATAGCCAAAAACTAAATGGATATAAAAAGTTGCCTTGCATTTTATGTGAAAATTTTATTGGAGAACCGGGACGGTACGTATGGGCATAAAAAAAGGAGTACCGCTGTACTCCAACCTTTGTTAACCTTAAATCTAATACTATGAAAAACACATTGCAAAGGTACGGACTTTTTCGACATTTGCAAGAGTGTCGGGGCATAAAGTGTGTATTTGTAACACTTATTATATTTTATGCCTTTGTACTACATCTTTTTTAAAACTTAAGGCGTGTTGCTGAAACATAAATTTGCATCTGCTTTGCTTCCACACTTCCACCCATCTCCTGTATCTCCCTATCCATCGGCATTTACCCTGCGGTGGAAGCAACCTGAAAAGGTGGAAGCAAAATTTGCTTCCCCCTGCCAAAAACGTCTGAGTTTTGCCGTAACTTATTATTTTCTAATATAATACCGCGCGTGGGTTACATAAATCGGTCGGTGTAGTTTTCCTGCATTTTCGAGTTTGCCCGACTATGAATAATGCCCGTCTAATGTCTTTTAAGTTACTGTACAATACGTTTGCGCCTTGTGCGCAACAAGTGTGGGTTACGTACTTCATCTGTAAAAGCCTTGGAGTTAGTGACGCCTAACGG
>ERZ779902.964-NODE-964-length-11355-cov-1.706726_pt1 | contig 11355 bp, 11 predicted proteins | sample MGYA00511350_ERZ779902 | MGnify/ENA primary metagenome ERZ779902 (study PRJEB29588, sample SAMEA2146908) | human gut metagenome | biome: human gut; feature: human-associated habitat; material: faeces | place: Denmark | collected 2008/2010 ...
GGCTGATGATAATGACGAAAATGATTCACATTAATTTTCTTCATCAATATGGCGACGAATTTCAAACAAATATCGGGCCTTGTAAAATTAAGCGAGAATGGCTAGATGTAATGAAAACTGATATGTATAGACATAAAGTTTTTCTTGAAATGCATACATGGTATCCAAAAATCAGAAAAGATATTTGGCAAAGACAGATTGAATCTGGAGAAATATTAAATGATGTTATAAATTACAGTAATCCAGGCCACCATGTAGCTCCAATTATCTATACTGATAATACTGGAATCAATGTATTATTAGACGATAAAAATAAATGTATTAAACATGATTTGTTTATAGATTTATTACAAAATAACAATAAACCGTTTGCTACATTTCTTTTAAAGAGTAATGATGATAGAACTGAAGTTATAGGCATAGATAGAATTTGCTTATGCTTAGGTATGATTGACAATAAAATACTATTTGTATAAAGAAAGGAGGTTTGATAACATATGTCGGTTATAGAAATACCATGGGTATTGAAAGAAAATGAGATTATATCAGAAAAAGCTCCTAATCTAAGATGGACCAAAGATTTTATGAAAGATATGTTTACAACAAATCCTAATCATATAATTTGTCCATATCCATTAAAAGGAGATACAGAAGCTTTATCTGTAACAGAGTTAATGCAAGTAGATCCATTTCACCAATATGGTGTAATTACATATATGGACATAGATACTATATATCTAGATTTGGACGATGAATTTGAATATGAATTGAGAAATATTAATAACAAGGGCAGATTAGCAGCTACTAGCATTTATGCGTTAAACCGATCATTAGTAGATGATGAATATCTTGTAAAAAGAATAAATACGTTTTTAGTAATTACAGATGGTGAACGTAAGATAAAGAAGTATATATAAGGAGAAAAATAAGAAATGAAAAAAGATTTACTCGATGAAATTATTACTAGAATAACAAAAATTTTTAGAAAATGTTATAATAAATCAATGGAAATATTTGGAGTTAAACCTAGTCCTTTGTATAACACGACTGTTATTTTAGTAGATAAAACATTTGTCGATACTGATTTTAAAATGGACGTATTGAAAGTATTTGTAAGAAAGAAAACAAACCAAGATTGCATGTATGATTTATCTAAATACAAATACATTCACTCATTGAATAAGATTAGAAATTCATATATCGAGGATTCATTATTTCCTCAAAACTTCTATGAAGATGTATTGAAAAACAAACACAAATATGCCGTATGCGTATTTGATACATCTTGGATAGGAGATGAAAATTTTGATGATATGGTATATGAATTAGATCTTGATGATAACAATGTTTTTATTAACGACGATAATAAGAAAATAGATGATAAATCTATAATGTACCTGGATAGTATTTCAGGGCTATTTGGTACAAGAATCATAGACTACGATAACTTCTTTAAAGAATTAGAGCAAGTATTGTAAAAGAAAATGCCAGATGAGGATAATCCTCATCTGGTTTATTTTTTCTAAATGCACAACATAAGTGGCTGATTTTTATTAGCAGCTGATACATAACTTTCTTTAATATAATTCATTATTTCTTCTCGTTTCTGGTATTGTTCTTGAAGATCTTCTATTCTGATATTTACATTAGCAAATACAGTTTGAAGATCTTGGAATAATTTCAATTTATTATATAAGAATCCAGCTACATCAGCCATAGCTAATGATTCGAAAGTATCCATCTGCGTTGGACTTATGGTTGTGAGATTCGCATTGTGTTCTATGAGTACGAATACATCAAAGTCGTTCATGCATATCTCAGCTCCATAAGTAGATTCTAATCTGAATCTGTTAGGAGGTTCGAAATTAGGATATATACCATTATTGAATAATGAATTTATATTAGCCTGATTAATCAAACCAAACATATCTCCAATATCATATCCAGCAGACATATAATCATACATTCCATATGGTCCACCAAATACATCATTGTTGAATGTTCCCCAGTCTATATTTTTTACTCCTAATATATTTACATCTCCAAATACTTCCTCATCCAGAAGATACCAGCCATTTTTCTTTTTTGTATCTGGCGTAATATGATATCTAAATTCATATGGAAAATACCTTGACCATGTAACTAATGTATCAGGAACAATAACCTTTTCAGCCCATACTTCTTTTTTCAATTGATCTGGAAGATTAAGCATATCTGTACCTAATCTATTCTCAATCTTATTTAGAAGTCTTGTCATATTATTAGCGAACATTGTATCACCTCCTAATAATAAGTAGACTCACCGATACATGCTCCAATGATTTCATTATGGATATAATTCTCAAGATTAACAATAAATACACCGCCAGCTCTATCCGTAAGCTGAACTTGAGATTTATTGTTAATGAGTTTGATATCATCATATAACAGATCAAAAGATTCTCTAATCTGTTTGATATTACAAGACTCTTCTTTAATATAGTCAATTACTGATTGATTAGTGATAGGGATAAGCGTCCCCCTATCATTTTCTTCAAGAAGAAGATTACTTCCTTCACTTACAACTCCATGAGTATAAGCTTTATTATGAGAAGGATAAATTACTCTATCATAAGTGATAAGTTTAATTCCCTTTACTTCTGCTCCTCTATTAGTATTCTTGATAGTACCAAGAGCTCTCATAGAGAAAGATGGAGATAATCCATACACGAGTTCTTTATTGAATTCTTCTCCCAATGCATTATAAGTGCCGAAGAAGTTACCCATAACAAGATCACCATCTGTCCAGAACTTAGTAAAGATAACAGAACAATTGTTTGGATCAATAGTCTGCTGTCTAACTAAATCTTTAGATAATGGATGGCCATTCTCACCTCTCATATTGCCTGTTCTAAGTAACTCTAATTGCCTTGGAACTACTAATTCTGGAAATAAATCTCTTGAATCGTAGAATCTACCATTTCTGTTTTTCATATTAGCTTCCTGAAGACATCCTTCAGCTAACACTCTACCGTCTCCACGTTTTTCAATAATTTTTGCTGGCATAATATCTTCTGACGTAGTAGCTGTCTCTATAATTACGTACCCAATTGTATCAGGCGCCATAGTCTTTATCATGACAATTCCTCCTTTTATATTATTATACTGATGTTGCAGTGAGCACAAGTTAACCAATCTCCATTAATTTACAGCTTCAACAGTATATTAAATTAATAAAGAGGAGGTCGAATACTGATGATGTCTCAAGGAACTTATGTTTCGTCTTTAGTCAAAGAACGTATTTCTAGGCTAAAGACAGATTCGCCTGTTTTAAGGTATAATGAGAATGTAACTGTAGAATCAGCAATTCCATTAATTAAACCTTTGTCTGTAACAAAGGTTTCTCAAAATGATTTTGATTTTTGTATGAGAGTTTTAGAACAAGTTACTCCTAAATCAGAATCAAAAGCGTCGGATGTAGCCAGATTTATTTCTACTGAAATTATGTTAGGTGTTGAACCTACCGTAGATATAGATATGGCTAAATATAATATTAATGATAGAGATAGAGAGATTATCTCATCAGGAATCAACGAGGCTGCAATAGCAGAAAGAATTATCAAAAATCATGATATGCTATGCAAACGATTTAATGTAGATAAAATCGTTAAAGAAAATATGTATAATTCTGATAAGATAGTATCAGAATTATGTGAACTGATTGATACTTATAATGTACCAGACCATTATAAGTATAATGTAGCTTTAGAAAATATCATCTACAGTATGGTTAAAAACGGAGTAGATGTAGATGATACTAAAGTTGTATCTTCTATTACAGAGTATTTTATGTACCGTGATATGAATATATCTGATGAAAAATATAAAAACTACCAGGAAGTTCTTGCTAATAATTACATTAGTAGAAGTCTTGGAAAAGATCCATTAATAGAAGCTGTATTGCATAATCCTTCTACAACTTATAGAGATTTAACTGAGTCTTTATTAGGATCATCTTCTGATTTATTTATTACAGAATATTTCTTGGACAAAGCTTTAGAAATCCATACAGAAGCAGATGCCGCGGATTATATGGAAGAAGTAGAAGCTTATATTAGAAGAGATATCCCTCAACAAGATAAAGTCGCTCTGTATAAGAGTATTGATAATATCCCAAGATACAGCGGAGTATCTAAAGATTTTATTAATATTAAAAAATCAAATATTTTCGATAAAGAAAAATTTGATAGTTTATGCACTTTAGATGGTATTGTTAGTGATACTGAGGCTATTAATGAAAAGAATAAGTATAATATCTTTGATAAGGAATCTTTTAAAACAATCACTTTCGAAGCAGATACTTCTGATATTGAAGGACTGATCGCCAAATATAAAGCAGATCAAGATAAATCTCCGTCAAAGATTAAAAATTTCTTTATTAAATTACATACCAAATCTCCAGAAGTTATTATAGATGATCTTCCTGATGTAATGGCTTTTGCTAGGGCAGGTATATTATTAGCTGTAGCAACTATTACTCCTATCGGTCCTATTGTAGCTGGAGTATTAGGTTTAGTAAGTTGGTTGATCTCAAAGAAGATTAATGATAAAGAAGCTAATAGACTATTATCATCTATTAGAAGTGAGAAGAAAAAAGTTCAAGACAAAATAGATAAATCTTCAAACGAAAAGAAAACAAAACAACTTGAAGAGTATCTTGACTGTTTGAAGAAATGTGAAGATAAAGTAGAATCATATTTAGATTCCATTGAAGATGCAGATCATTCAGATCCTGATAACGACGATGATGATTTAGATTTTGACATGGATTTTGAAAATGCATTTATAAACGTAGCTCAAGCTGCCATGGTATCTGAATCTATTATTAATACCAATATGAATGGAATTAATTGGATACCTTTTATAACTAAAGGAGCTAAAGCTAATATATTATATGAAATCAGTGATTTGATTTTAAAATCATCGATCCCATTAGATGAATATATGGCTGAATTGAGAAAAGCAAAACAAACTGTAATATCAGAATCATATACTATATACGATAAACGTATCACAAATACTGCTATAGATGCAGAGATGTGCAGATTGAGTAATATAAAAGAAAGCTCTTATTGTATAAAAAATATATTTGAAGAAGACATTGCAAACCAAGCCTTGCTTGAAATGTCTTATCAAGTTATACAAGAGAAATTCAATCTCAATACAGTTAAACTTGCTTTGCAGAACGCTAAGGCTAAGCTCAAAGAGTTGAATACAAAGCAGAAATCTTTATGGCAATCTGTAGATGCTCAGGGAAGTGGACTTATTAAATCCATAGAAAAAGCTTTGACGTCAGATAGAAGAGAAGCTATTATTAAAGGATCTATAATACCATCATTCTCTAAATGCATTAAAGGAGCTATTGCATTGGCTGGAACTGGTATTATATTCGGACCTACAGGTGCTTTGATAGCAGCTATAGGAGGATTAGCTACATCTAAAGTATTGAATGATAGGGAAAGAAAATTATTGTTCGATGAAATAGATACGGAACTTAAAGTTGTTGAAAAACAAATTGAAATTGCTCAGAATGATGGGGATATGAATCAGTATAGATTCTTATTAAACTATCAGAAAAAACTCACTAGAGAATACCAGAGAATCAAATATGGATTTAAAGTTCAAGGAAGAGATATTCCTAAAGCTTCTATTCCAGGAAAAGGAGGTCACTAAATGAGTTTATTTGATGATATTGTAAGTTCATTCTATCTTACAGAAGACAACACTGGAGATGATGACGAACAAAATACAGAAAACCAAAATCAGAATCAAGAAGGAAATGAACCTACTCCTGCAGCTGAAGATAATCAGGATGGTGATGGTGATAGTACCGGGGGAGAAGAAGGTGAAGGCGCTGATAATGGTGATGAATATCAGATGAATGATCCTGAAGCAGATGATACTGGAGAAGGTGGAGAAGGTACTGATGATACTGCTGGTAGCGAACCAACTGATGATCCATCATCTAAATTAAAAGATATAGAAAAATCTATCTTTGACCAGTTAACTTCCGAGCAGCAAGCTGCTAAAACTAAAGAACTTAAGAGTCTCTATAATGATACTTACAATAAATGTCAAACGATTGTAGATATGGTTAGCACAGCAGAGAAAGAACCTTCTCAAGCTAAAGTATACGACTATATCATTAACAATCTAGTAGATCTTCAGAAATATATTAGAGATTATCTTGATGATATTTTTGATAGTAAGACATATATAGAAAATATGACTGAACTTCAGAAGTATCTTGCTATATTAGATACAATTAATAATGTATTTGAAGAGATAAAGAAAGGATCCGAAACACAGGCAAAATAGTATCTGTGTAAAATTGGATATAATAACAATATAGTAAATATTTAATGTAAATTAAATAAGAAAAAATTGATGAGTAAGAAAGGAGACTAATACTATGATTATTGGTGAAGCGCCGAGACGTAATATGTCCGACAGTTTTAAAAACGACCCAATGCATAGTTTCGTTGAGTCCTATGTTAATCTTACACAGGGCATCTTAAACGAAAATGCAACTGATATATATACAGACCCAGCAAGAGCATTTATGGCAAATGGAAGTAACGAAGCTCTTAAAAACTTCTTCGTAGAAAATTCTTACGATCCACAGGGTATGACTCCAGATGAAATCGAAGACCATGTTGCTACTATGGAACAACAGTATGACAATGACCGTTCAGGTCTTCTTGAGCAGACAATGATGAGCTCTATGAATCCAATGATCGGCATCACAATTCCGATGCACAAATGGATTCTTATGAATATGGTATTTGACAAAGGTGCTATTCCGAAGTTTGTTGCTCGTTCACCGAAGTTTACAATCTCTATGGAATATCGTATCTTGGTTGACACAGAAGGAAATGAATTGGATATGTTCCGTGATCAGAACCTTATGACAGACGCTATCGAAAAGACAGCTCCAGAGGTTGAGTTTGAACTTCCAACACTTCCATTCACAGATGACAATGAAGTTGTACACACCTACCTTAACGGTCTTGCAGGTGCAGATCATCTGTCTATTGAGACAAGAATCTCAGCTTTTAAAATCCAAAACCAGTATTTTGAAATTGGCGATATTCTTCCAGATGAGAAGACTGGATATATTGAGCCAAATGGTAAAGTAGCTACAGAAGCAGGTAATCATGATGTTTGGGTTAGATGTAATTATGCATTTGCACCTACATATGGTGAAGTTGAACGTGCTCTTATGGCGAACGTTTCTTATGAGTATAAAGTAAATGAAGACGGAGTTAAGATCAAGAAAATTACAGACTTCGTTTCTGGTACAATGCAGAACGACAGACTTAACATTCAGGTTCTTAAAGGAAACCTTAAAGGTATTCGTATCACTTCAAGATTGGATACATCCAGTGCACGTCTTACAACATGTAGCGTAAGATGGAAAGAGAAAACAGATATTGTTGAAATTCCAAATGCTATTCCGATAGACGTAACAGTATCTCCAGAAGAAACAAAAGATATCGCAGCTCTTTACAATGTAAATCAGGTAACTAAGATCATGAGCATGATCAAAACAGTTCTTGGAAATACAAAAGACGATCAGATCAGAAGAAAACTTGATCAGTCTTATAAGACAATGGATGTACGTTCTAAAACATACAGCCAGTTCGATTACGCTCCTCGTGAAGGATATCACGGAGATCATGTTGAGTGGAGAAGAAATACATTCTTCGATTTCTTCGATTCTCAGATGACAAAACTGTATCAGGTATTAAACGATCCGAACATGACAGTTTCTGTATTCGGTGATCCCGATCTTGTAAGAAAGATTACACCGACAGATTATAGCTACCAGACACCGCCTAACATCGGACCAGTGCAGCTTGACTTCACAAAGACAGTTGTTACTTCTGATTCTAGAGTATACAACTTCATCGGTTCTGATAAACTTCGTGGATCAACAGAATTTATCGTAGTTCTGTGTCCAAGAGGAACAGATAGAATTATCTACAGAATCTATGATTACCAGATGTATATCAGCAATGAAATTAGAAACGCTGATAATCCGGCATTACCGAACATCCATGCATTCGAGCGTTGGAAATTCGTAGAATATCAGCCAGTTCAGGGACGTATCAATATCTTACATCCTACAGGATTGACAGATCACTACGACTTTGTTCAGGTTAAACAAGTTCAGTAATTAAAAGATGACGCAGCAGAGAATCCCAGTACCATTAGTGGTACTGGGATTTCTATTTTTGTCTGATTATTTTTATCCTATTCTCATAAATACTTTATAATAATATATTATAATAGCGATAAAAATATATAAGGAGGAATAAATATGAATGCAAACGAAATGATTAAAATAATGGAATTGGAAAAGAAGGACAGCTTTTAATAAAATTAAAAGCTGACATGAAATGGTTTAAAAATATTACTACTAACAAAGTAGTTATTATGGGAAGAAAAACTATGGAAAGTATAGGAAAACCACTACCTAATAGATTAAATATTGTACTTACTAGAAATTATACATTAAATGAACCTGGATATATTTTTCTTCATTCTATTGAAGATCTCATGATGTTTCTGAGACTTAAACGTATCCCTCCAAAGGATTGTTTTGTAATTGGCGGACAGCAAATTTATAAAGCTCTAGAAGAGCAAATTGCATATGTATACGTCACTAAGATTTTTAAAACATTTGATTCTGATGTAAAATTTCCTATTTCTTTTAGCAATTTAGAAATGATAACATCATCTCAAATACAAGAAGAAAATGGAATTAGTTTTGAATTTAGGATATATAAGAATTGTAAATTGTTTTTGAATTTCATAAGGTATACATTAGAAAGACCATTATACTCTAATGAAACTGAATTAATAAAAAAAGTTCTTACTTCTAATGATGAAAAATTAACTGTGTGCAGTATGCCTATTCAAAATACAGATATAAACAAAAACGGTAGACAATATAACAGTAATGCATTGAAAGCTTGTTATGGAGCCTCATCTAGTGATATCATAATCGACGAATAAAGAAGAGTATAGGGTTTAAACCCTATACTCTTCTTTATTTTTTTTTGATTTATCTCAATTTTCAATTACATATTATCATCATGAATAAGGATACAGAGGTGCGACTCTGTATCCTTATATCCCCAATTGAAAGGAGATGATTTCATGAAAAACCTTCTTGTGGAACATACGTTCCAGGATTGCATGGTCGGAGATATACTCCAGCCTGTACCCGTGATCGTAACACAGGATAATGGCGATGGTACTTATCAAGGTTATCTTGACCTAGATAAGATGTCAGCTAAACAACGTATCGTAGCAGATATGTTTAGCCATTAACCATAACAATAGAGAGTTATCGTCCCACCTCTCTATTATTTTTTTGTTACCTAATATATTATTTTACCAATACTTAATATCTTCACATACAAGTAATTTATTAGTATGAAAGGAGCTAAATACAATGAATCAAAATTTAGAAGGATTATACAAATGTATACTTGAATTAGGTTCAACATCTGATTTTGAAAATATAACACCTTTGAATGATTTGACCAATGCAATGAGAAGAGAACTGAACAGATTGTTTCCTGATTTTAAGTGTGGAGAAGTGATTATCAATAAAAATACAGATAAACAGTTTTTTGGTATTATAGTAGTTCCGGATTATAAATTTGGATCTTGCTCTGATTTTGCTCAAAGAGTTCTTCAGGGATATAAAGGAACTTATGTACATAATGCAGTTAGAGAATTCGAACCTTTTAAAGAATGTGCATATACATTAGAAATAGATATGCAGTTAATTAGAAGATTTGATCTTAAACCAGGTGAAGTAATTGCTCTTGTATTGAGAGAAATATGTGTTATGAATTCTCCGAAACCATATTCCGATTTAAGAAACATCATTGACAGATTCGTTGCTCTAAATAATATAGAGCTTGACGTATATGAAATTCTAACAAGACCTGAATTATTTTCTACAGTATGCGATGTAACTATGCATAACATAACAAGTATATTCGAAGGAAATAATCTTGAATTATATAGGAATGATGTCCCTGATGTATTGAGAACATTTGAAGATAATATTCCGGATTATTATTTATCTGCAACAGAGAAGCTTTATTCTGTAGCTACTCCTGAGAGTATAGATACTGCTACCGTATTAATGGATTGGTATCTTAGAATATATGATAAATTAGATCAAAGCAGGGAAATAGAATATCTTCTTAGAGATAGTATAGAAATAGAATCAAGTATTATTATTAAACGCATGCTCGCATATTGCTATAAGAGTATGTCAACAGTTTCTCCAAGAGACGAGAAATACTATCAAGATGTAGTTCAAGAGTCTTCAAGAAGAAAAGGTCTTATTTATCAAATGAAACGTAATGGATTGAAATCTATTGAAGAGGACTTATTTGAATATAATATGAGATTGCGAAATGTGGAGACCCAGGACGATGCTATTTTGTTAATGAGACAGATTAACAGCAGAATGAGTATTCTTGAAGATTATCTTATGGGAGAAAAAGATCTTGATGATAAAGAAAGAGAAAGATGGGAGACTTGTTACAAGAAATATCTTGATCTTAGAGAGTCTTTATCTAAAAAGACAGTATATAATAAGAAGATGTACGGTTTATTCGTAGACTATAATGCGTTGCAGAATATGTCTCAGAGCGGAAATCTTATGAATACTTATTACTAAAAATATCAGAGATAGCGGATATTCTCCGCTATCTCTTTTCTTTTTATATATTTCTTACCTAACATTCATGAATGTTAGGGAGGTATATACGGATGAGCTCTACTGATAAAATTATGTTCGATTTTTCATCTAAGTTTAATATTAAACTTAAATCAAATATACAACTGAATTCTGGAAAAAATTATTATTGGATAAATACATATTACTTTAATATAGAGGCATATGGAGATACCTCAGGAACTTACATAGGAGGTAATGTAAGTGATGCTATGATGGTAAATGGAATGTGTTTTGTTTAGTTTAATCTTACGGGTAATTATATAAACTATAAAAATAGCTGGTTAGAATTTGTTTCTGGAGATGGATATGGGTCGAAAATATATTCAACATATTTGTCAGATTCTGAAAAACATAGTGGAGGAAATCCATTAAATATATATCAAGGAATTAGACAAATGAAGTTAGTTATAGATACTACTCAAGCTTGCACATTATTTCCAAATAATTTACTTTTCCATATATGGAGAATAAATTGTAGATAGATTGGATATAATTCCAATCTATCTATTTCTTACTTAACATTCATGAATTTCATGAATGTTAAG
>ERZ779902.971-NODE-971-length-11322-cov-1.799414_pt1 | contig 11322 bp, 10 predicted proteins | sample MGYA00511350_ERZ779902 | MGnify/ENA primary metagenome ERZ779902 (study PRJEB29588, sample SAMEA2146908) | human gut metagenome | biome: human gut; feature: human-associated habitat; material: faeces | place: Denmark | collected 2008/2010 ...
ACGATTTCCGGTCCGATTCCATCACCCTTGATTACTCCGATATTCATATTCATGTCTCACTCATCCTTCCAAATGTAAAAATACTAATTCTAATCATACCGCATTTTTGTATGTCTTTCAAGTCTTTCGCTCAAAAAACCGAGGACGCTCTAATATTTTTCTTATTCTGTCTTTCGTTTATTGCATCGCAAAAAGGCGTGTGAAAATGAATTTACATTTTCACACGCCTCTGTTCTTTTCTGACCCGACTTAATCCGGTCTGCTTATTCTGCTCCCGGCTTTTCGATCTGAGCGATCGCTGATTTCTGCATCGGGATTCTGCAGTTCTTATTATTACCAAATTCTACGATCACATCATCATCTGTAATATCAATGATAACTCCGTAAAATCCGCTGGTTGTCAGTGCTGTATCGCCAATCGCCATATCTGCGAGCATCGCCTGCACTCTCTTCTGTTCTTTCTTCTGTGGACGCATCAGTAAGAACCACATACCTGCGATCAATACAACATAAAATAGAATCAATCCGATTGATGACATTTTTGCTCCTCCTAACTACTTTTGATAGACAATAAATCTACTATACACAAAAAAAATTATTTCTTCAAGCATTTTTACAAGATTCTATAATTTTTTCCTATTTTTGCTCCATTCCTTCCAGTTTCCGTTTCTTATATGCCTTATATTCCCCGGCATCAATCGCATCCCGGATTTCTTTCCCGTGATTCTCCCATGAGAATTTAATAGATGCTTCTTGTGCTTTTTGTCCAAGTTTTTTTCGCTCCTTCGAATCGCTGAGGCGCACTATTCCCTCTTTTATGTTCTGAATGACTTCTTTTCTTCCGGTTCTCGGAATCAAAATGGCATATTCGTTAGTAAAGTAACGGGTATAACCAGTGGTATCTAAACAAATCAGTGGTTTCCCCATAGCCATACAATCGAATGATACAGTAACAGCTCCTTCTTTCAAGGCAGCGTTGATCACAACATCTGCTCTATCCATCATTTTTTTGTAGGTTTCCATTGGAACTTTCCCAGTCAATGTTACAGCTTTTTCTAGACTAAATCTTTTAATAAGTTTTTCAAGCCTTTTCTTGTCCGATCCATCTCCAACAATTGTTAAATGAATATGAGCATTTTCTTTTATGGCTTTTGCCATAGCTTCAATAGTTAGGTCGAAACCTCGCCATGCATCCAAATGTCCTATAGTGATAAATTCGATTATATCATTTTCTTTCCTAGATAATCTTGATGTGTTGGAGATGTCTGTTGCTACATCAGTAAAAAGAATTGCTTTGTCTACATACTTCTGTGGTACTCGATTACGGGTTATTTCTGTTTTGCAAAGAATCAGGTTAGCCTGTTTACAACGTTGTCTAAACGCTCTGTTATAAAATGTCATTGCTATTGCTATCCTTCGGATTCTTTCTATAATTTGTGATTTTTTATTGTAATGACGAGAATATTCTTCTGGAATACTCTCCAGTCCACCTACTGGTCCCCATACGAAGAACTGCATTTGTCCATATTTGCTCACCTTCCATAGCACATTGCCATAAGTAAGGTGATGGAATATGTGAATGTCATTTTCTTGCATTGTTCGTTTCACAATGTCATTGGTGCAATACTGCCAGATGTTGTAGTATGTGCGTACGCCTCGCAAACCTTTTTTCCAGAACCGTGCCCACTTGGGCCAATCGTAATAGAGGAAATGAATATGGTTGTATTCGGGATATTTAGTAATCCAAGGTTCAATGGAAGATTGGTTACTCTTACGAGTTAACACCCATAGCTCAAAGTACTTGGACATCTCCAGTACCCAATGCCAGCCCACACCGATTTCACTGCCTAAACCCGGTTCACAAGCGTAGGCGGAAACGAATATTTTTAGTTTGTTCATTGTTGTTTTAATTTTCTTAAATCAAGTATGAAGGAGGAAATTGCGATTGACGATAAAAGCTATAGCAATTCCCAATAGCAGAGAGATTAAAGAACAAGTCGCTATTATTACGTAATTCTTATCAGGGGAGCTACGAATGGTTATGTTTCTAGTGCACCTATTGGTGCGTATTTCATTCAAATTTCATCTCAACAAAACATCAATTGATTAATTCATTTACCTAATTAACTATTGAGCTAAATGAATTATCTCATAAGAAAAAACTGAATAGAATAAAATCTATTACTGGTACTTGTTCCTAGATTAAGGATGTGCATTGTCTTTTCTATAGAGTGGGATTTTGTTGGGAATCATAGATACTTTTAATATTGGTGATTATTTGTTTAAAATGTAAATGGCAACGAGAAGTATTCTTAGATGACTATTTATCAAGCAATTCTGATATTATTGAATTAAATCATATCATGAAGTTGATTTGTTTTTAGGACGTAATTAGTGCTGTCATTGAATTATCATTTTTTCAACCTTTTCAAATTCTTACGATGTTGTTGGTCAAAAACGATGTGTAATATCTTAGTTACAGCTTCTTGTGGTGTACCATTGTTTAGCACTTTATAATATCCCTTTTGGGCAGCCAGATAGTCTATTTTTCTGTTAATGGATTCAATTCCCTCTCTATCAAGTTCATGTTTTCGAGTAAGAATCGTATTACTATCAGCTGTCAGCAGAATATTGTAATTAAGTGAGGGAATAAAAAAACGACCAAAATGGTGAAGAAACTTATGATTTAAGTAAATTCTGGTTCGCCGACTGTCGCAGATAATATCTGTATAATAGCGGTCGAATATTATAATTCCTCGTTTTCTTATGATTAATCTAATCTGACTATAATATCCCAAAATATAATCAATCGAGTAATATAGCAGTCTCAGGAATGAACTGAATTTTGAAGTTTTATTACCACGGTGTGGTTTAGAATAATTCCGATCCACTGTTTTTTTTATACCGGCAGAATGAGCCACATCACTTAGGTTTCCAAACATAGATGGGCGAAAATGGTATAGCTGTGTATTGCTGTAAACAGTCCTCAGGAATGCTTCAATCTCATTTATGACAGTTTTCTTTCCGACACCATCCGGTCCAGTAAAGCCTATGCTATAACCTTTCCCAAAAATATAATTTTTTATATATAAGATATAAAAACGGCAATGATTTATCATATCAGCCTTAAAGAACATCTGGGCATTTCTTCTCAAAACTAAATGCCTAAATTTACTAGTTGGCATAGCCTCCAAAATGTCAAGCGACTCAATTTTGAAAAGTTCTTGTAATATGCGGTTTAGTTCAACGTTGTTGTACATTTTAGATTTGAGCCAACTATATTTCTCAGGGAAGGCACTACCTATATATTTTAGATATAAGTATTTATCTAAAAACATATATTCTTCTGTCACATGATATATCCAGCCGTTATATACTCTGTCTTTCAGTGCGCATTCACTTGGGAGTAAAATTGTTCCAAATGCTGATGTGTGAAAGAAGAAATCCAATTGAAATATGGATGGTTCGGAATTATATTGACCGCATACAAACGTACAAATACGGTCGCTATTAAAGTATGTTATAATTTTGAAGTTTGACTTTTCGATAAGTTTAACCAAATCTTTTTTTATTTTAGAGAATGAATTACGATCAATCAGGATATCGATATCTCGACTTTTGTTTTTAGTAGGTAATCCATCATAATTTCTAAGTACCGCATACTCTACATTTTCGTTTAGAAACGAGAAAATAGTTGCTATAATGGTTGGTAATTGTGTATTTCTCATAAGATCGCTATGCCTTTTATTTTATATTATGTTTTAATTTATCGAATAAATACGAAGGTTTATACCATAGTGATGCTATAATTAGCCATATCCCCTTTAGTGATTTTTTTTTCAAATAGAACACACCGTTTCGTAACGAATCAGCGGCTTTTGCATTACGCTGAAGGCTTTTCATTTCTTTTTTGGAAAGTCTAGAGTAAAACTCTTCAAAGGTCAGTTCTTTTTGTCCGGTTCGGCGGCGAAGAAGGTTGATTTTAGTGTAACGCATCTTGATAATCATGTTGAAATGATTGGCTGATAGACTATCAGCTTTACGATAATAATATAGTACTTCGGGAATTGTGACTATATAGCGATTCTCTTTGTAAAGGTCGCTCAAGCGTGTCCACAAGTCTAAGTCTTCACAATAATCTCTGTATCTAGGTTTTCCGATAGGGAAACCCTCACATTGAAATCCTCCTACCTGAATAGCTAGTCCTCTTTCAAACATGGTTTGTATTGGTAGGAAGATAAGTTTATTTCTTTCTGCGTGTTTTCTGAATGATTGCTTGTTGGTAGCACCTATAAATAAGCCACCTCCAATGAGGTTACTTTTTGTGTCAATAAATGACAACCAAGAACTGACGGCCATCAGTTCTTGATCGTTCTTCAGTAAATTATATTCTTTTTCCAATAACTGAGGCAATGGCAAATCATCGGAATCAATGAATATCAGATATTTAGTTGTTGCATGATGCAACGCATAATTGCGTGCATAAGCAATCCCATGATTTTCTTCAAACGAAATTAGTTCATACTGCCGCATATTATTAGCAAAAAATCGCTCAACTTTATCCAGACTGCCATCTGTACTGCAATCATCAATAATCAACAAGTGAAAATTTTGTATGGTTTGTTCCATTACGCAACCAAGGGTTTCCTCAATATATCGCTCTGCATTATACATACAGATAGCAAGTGTCAAATCATTCTGTTTCATCACATTCCTCAATTCTTAAATTGCCACATTCGTATTTTATTTGGAAATAGCGGATTATAGTAAAAATAATCATTATCCCCCAGCTATAATATACATTTGCCAATGTACATGACATCAGTATAACAAAGAATAGTGTTTCCAAACTGAAAAAACGATAAATGGCGCATGAATATATCAATAATAATAAAAGTGTGTAACAGATAAAACCATAATCATTGATATTTCCAATCTTACTTTTTCTTAAATCGATTAACCCTAATTTATTTTTAGCTGAATCAATGCCATTACCAATCCAAAATTCTTTTTTTGAAATATCTGATTCAATAGTATTTATTATAGGATATATACGATATGCAGCGCTTCCATCAGTTTTTCCAATACTTTTTTTATCACCTTCCGAGACTACAGCTATCATTTTTATAGTACGGTTAAGCGCTTTAAATTCAACCCTTTCATTTATGAATAAGACAACAATGAGCACTATTGGGAGAATTAACAATGAACGTCTGTTTATGAAATAGAAACTAAGAAGAATTAGTGCCAACACAGCGGTCGCACTACCCATAAATAGCATCGCATAAAGAAATGCCAGGACAAATCTTCTCTCATATGCCCAGAGATAATGTATATCTATTTTTACTCCTTTTTGAAATTCGTTCAGTTTCAGCCATGCATAAAAAGCAACACACATGATACGTCCAGAATGAGAAGGCTCCAAAGAGAGCCCGGGAACCCTATTTACTTCTAAATAACTGTCTCCACCCAAATTTAATGGTGTAAAATGTCGAATTCCAATTAATATAAATAACTGCTGTGCAATTACAACTAGAATGTATATCCATATGAGTCTATTAAGTAGTTTTATTGCAAAATTCAAAGTGAGTACATTTTCTTCACTATACAATATTGTTGTGAAAGTCACTAGCAGAAAGACATATAATGCAGTATATATAATAGTCGTCATACGAAATTGTGCTGGATGCTGTAAAGCGCATATATATATAGCTAAGAGATATAATAATGCTATTATTAATGGCTTAGATATATTTTTATGAAATGACAGGAGTAAAAAAGGACATAATGCCATAACTGTTAGTTTGGTTATAGAGATGAGCCCAAAATCTACCAATAAATAATGTGTATTAAACATTATCAATAACAAAGCAAGAAACCATCTCTTTACTTCCAATGCAGATGAAAAGTTTATACTAAACATTTTATTTCTCCTCATGAAATAAAATCTGCTCCAAATGTCTTGATATAGTATCTATGGAGTAATTTTTATTAATATATTCTGCTAAATTAGGTTGGAAACTTTTAGTATCCAGCGCTTTGCATATAGCTTTGCCTATTTCATCCACGTTATACGGGTTGATAACAGTTGCCATATTGCTATAATATTCTTTGGGACCTCCCAATTTCGTTATTACAATATCACACCCCATTGCGGCAGCTTCGAGTGCAACTATGCCTACACCTTCGTTTGTACTTGGAAGTGCAAAAACTTTTGCTTTGGTATATAACTCCATTTTTTCTTCGTGAGATACATATCCTCGATACTCAATATTGTCAGCACTATCAATCCAGGTATTCAATAACTTTTTTTCTTTTTGATTACGTAGTTTCCCTGCCAATACAAGTCGAAATCCGTATTTTTTTGATGCTTTAATGAGCCTTTTTACATTTTTTCGCTCATCGCATAATAAACTTATATGCAGGCAAAATTTTTCTTTCTCAAATAATTCTTTCGGTTTACTTATTCCACATGATAGGGGCACAATATGGCATTTTTCTTTTGGTATGCCAAATCCACCAATCAAATATGCCTTTTCGAAATTCGATCTTATTAAAAAAGCACGTACTTTGTCTTTGACTTGACGCAAAGAGTAATACGGACTCCATTTATAAATAAGTTTTTTCACATACGATAGTCCATATTTATAGTCCAGGAGAGTTGTAATTGTGATTTAGTTCCAATTACGAGAAAAACAATAGCAGGATAAAAAAATATTTGCAACTAAAATATTTTTATGTACGGTAGATAGAATATTAATGAAATCACACGAATATACGCTAAATCCAAATATAACTATTGCATCGTATTGACACCATTGATTATCCTCCCACATATTAATCAATGCTACCTCATGATTGAGTTTTTCTAATCCATTTTTCCAACTTATGGCTTGACTTCTTATACCGTTTGTAGAAGAAAAAGCTGCGTAAGATAATATAAAACCTATTTTCATATTTAATATCTATAGTTTTTGTCAATTTCGAGTCTGTTGGTTGAATAGACTTAAATGGATGTTGTGAGAATAATATTAAGATATTTAATAATCAGCATGGGCTACCAAAACTAAAAACAGAGTCATGAGATGTAGTAGCTTTATGTTGGAATCCCTTATTTCAATAAGTGCTTGTTTATATTTCATTATAATCTATAGTATTGTCCGCCATATCTCTCCAAATGCCTGTTTTAATGAGTTTGGCAGGCCTTCCAGCATATAATCCTTTCTCTCCATTCAAATAATCTCTGTTCAAAACAGATCCCAATGCACAGACACTATATGGGGGAAATTTTGTTCCGGGAAGTATCACACATTGTGAGGAGATCCAACTATTTTCACCTATTTCTACAGCGTCATATCCTTTTCCTACCCAAGTGCCATCACTATTTTTTAACCGATGCAAATTTGAATCCATAATAATGACTCCCCATCCAAATTTCCCTCTTTTCCCAATGTTTATGCGATAGTGACAATCTATTTTCAGAGAAGAAGCGTTACTTACATTATCTCCAATTTCCAACACAGCACGAGGATGTCCTATTTTTATTACAGAACCGGAACCGGCGGCGAAGCTTCCATGAAAAATCACAGTCCCAGCCTCGTTCATCCATACAAACCCTTTTTCATTATTGATGCTTGCATTGAATAATCCTAAGCGAATCATACCGAAACGAACTTGAGGGGCATCTATGACAACCCTGCCTTTCAGAGACCAAAAATGTGGGGAATATAGTATGATGGGCATCTTTATAGCTTGTCGGAATGGTAAGTAATAGAAATTGAAAAATAGAGAATACGGGAGTGAAATCAAAAACGATAATTTTCTCCTAAATTGATACAGGCTCATTTTATCAGTAATTTTAAGATTGAACGTTGGATACAGAATGGTAAATATACCAATATAAATTTTATGGAATATCCTTGCATGGATATGGGGTGGTGATAAACTTGAATTCGTTTTCGTAGCTCAATGGTTGGCTTCAGATATTTCCTTTCATAATCTTTGTTTCTATAGCAAAGGATAATAGCGGAGATGTAGAGCCGTATAATAAAATTTTGAGCAAGAGGAAGATGTTCTTTATTTAGGTTGAATCTTTGTATAATGTTTTTTAGCATTTCTGATAATTGATAAAAAGCATTACATTTCAAGTCGGAAGGTATTGCCTTCTTCCGCGATAAAGTTTCTGTGCCATAATTCACATAATTATAACCGTAATTTCTTGTCAGTCTAATGTTATTTGTATGCAATAAGGTTTCATAAAAAAAAATATGGTCTTCGTGTAATGTAAAATTGACGGGAAAAATTATGTTGTTCTCTTTTATCAGTGAACTTTTGAACAATTTTCCCCACGGCGTTCCATAGAGCAAAACTTTGTCCCATATCTCTTGGCAATCGACATTGCTTTTAGATAGTACCATTTCTGGGAATAAGACTCCTGGAAACTCTTTCTTCTCAGACAATAGTACTTTGTTATATCCTCCAATAACCAATTCACAATCTGTAGTCTGCATCAGCAATCCGCTTAAATAGTATTCATATAGGTAGTCATCCGCATCCACAAAGGCTATCCATTCTCCTTTGCTTATTGATATGCCTAAATTTCTCGCTTTGCTTACCCCTTGATTGGACTGATGTCGGACAGTAATACGTGCGTCTTGTGACGCTAAAGAACGACATATGAATAAGGAGTTGTCTGTGCTTCCATCATCTATTAATATCAACTCAAGATTGGAAAAAGTCTGTGTTAAAATGCTCTTTGCACATTTTTCAATAGACAAGCCTGCATTATATACAGGTACTATAACAGAAATCAAAGGCTTCATTAAAATAATTGTTTGATTCGATGATATGCGGATTCATAAAACTTCATACACGGCATCCAATAAAAGCCAAAAGGAGTAATGTTTTTTAAGGTTCTGTTGAAGTGTCGTAAATGGTGGAGTGCCGTGGGAGCCTTACTATTCGGGGGCAATGTTCTTTGAGGAATATTGTTCTCAACTTCCACCAGAAGTTTTTCCCACTCTCTACATACGATGTTAAATGAAAATCTCTTTTGCAAAAACAAAAAAACTTCCTCATAATTATGTTGTTTGCATTTCAAAGCGTTCACAATACAATTTATAAGTTCTTTTTCCGAAACGAAAAGATTTCTTTCGTCAAATACGGTATCAAGCAATCCGCCTTTTTTACATGATACCACTTTTGCCCCATAAAGTTGCATCTCCACTGCTGATATGCAAAAGGTTTCATAACCTCCTGGGTTGGCTATACCGACTTTAGTCCTTTTCAAAATCTCATATTTCTCATTCCCTAATTTTCCCCAAAAAGTTACAGATTGGAGTATGTTTCCTTTTTCATCTAGTAAATGGGGCATAAAATAATTTTCATACTCATTTTGTGCGATTTGGTATTTTCCCAGAGCTTTGGAATTGTTGTATAAATTTCCTGATCCTATGACATTTAAATGTGCGTCAGGAACTTGCCTAATCACTTCTTTCCAGACTTTTGCCAATAAATGGAAGTGAGTATGGGGTACTATGCTTGCCAAGAATGTGACTTCATTCTCTCTTTCTTGAAAAGGAATTGTAAACGGTGTACTGGATGGTAAAGGGAAAGCATTAAAAATAACTGTGGATTTTTTGAAAGCCTTATGATCACAATAAAGTTCTAACTCTTCATTACCTACGCACACTATTCTTTTCACATTGGCAGACCGGGCATAAAGATTCCATTGCATTCTGGACATAAAACTATGTGCCCACATAACCAACTTTAATCCACCTAAATCCTCATTAAACAGTTTATTAGTTTCCTGTGAATTCTGAACAATGAGACATTCCACATTTTTCTGTTTACAGGCATACAAAGCCTCTATAACATCTTCCACCTTCACAATGCTGCAATGTTGTGGTAACTGAGTATCATGCTGCGCAAAAATTAAGATTTCATGTTTCTTCTGACAAATAGACAAATGATAAGCCAAAGCAATTATCATGTATTCTGTACCACCTATTCCCGGATTTCCTAAATCGACGTTTGAACAATCCGCATAGCAAAATTTATTGGGTAGGTAAAAAGCTACTTTCATTTTTTGAATAGTATATTATAAAAAGTCATTAAAAAAGACCGATTGAAGCAATAGTTTAAAATCAGATAGACCATTCCTCCTACTAAAATACCTACTACCAATTGTATGGCAGGGAGCACAAATAGTTTTTGTGCTAGACTACAAATAATTCCCATCATCAAAGAGGAAAAAAGGTTCATACTTATGGGAGCGAATAGTTTTGCATAAGAATCCCTTGTGATTTTTGTCACAAAATAGCTGCTGACAAAAACAGATATTATATTGGATAACATTTGTCCCCAACAAATAGCTTCCAATCCCATCGGGATAAGTATTACTAAAACTGTCATACTGACAATTTTTGATATTGTTTCAGATTTGAGTATATATCCTCCATATCCTTTTACCTCTAAAAAGTTCAGATTTTGCGTATAAACTGGATACCACATGAGTGCCAGACATATTATTTGCAGAAGTTTGGCTGAATAAATCCATTTTTTTGACAGCAACAACAATATCAATGGAGAGGCAACAGATGCTAGACCTACAATTAATGGGAAAATTATAAACGTCATAACGCGGTGTATCTTATAGAAATTAGCCTTAAGTCTTTCTTTTTCATCCTGTATCAATGCCATTGTAGGAAATGTCACTCCCTTGACAATATTCGTCATGTTTGAAGATGGGAATTGTGCAAACTGTTCAGCTCTTGAATAATAACCCAAACTAGATGCAGAAAAAGTTTTTCCGATTACAATGGAATAAAGATTGTTAAAGATAGAGTTTAATAAACCGGTTAAAAGCATTTTAGATCCGAAAGAGAATAATGAACAAAATGCTTTCCAAGAAAAGATTCCAATCGGTCGCCAATTGACAAATATCCATAGCAGAATGGTTCTTAATAAAGCATATACTGTTTGCTGGATAACTAGAGCCCAAACTCCTAATCCGGAATATGCGGAAATGATGCCAAGAGTTCCTGAAACAATTACAGAGAGAAGGGAAATCTTAGCTTTGGTTTTGAAATCAATGTTGATTGATAGAACGGCTTGTTGGATATTGGAAAAGGAAAATAGGAAAAAGATGATTCCCATGATTCTTACTATACTGCATAATTCATCTTCTTGATAAAATCGGGCTATATAAGGAGCTGCAAGATATAAAATCGCATAACACAATACGCCGATGATAATATTGGCATAAAAGGCTGTAGATAAGTCAACTGTTGTCCTGTCTTTTTTCCGGACAATTGCAGA
>ERZ779902.982-NODE-982-length-11236-cov-3.500492_pt1 | contig 11236 bp, 10 predicted proteins | sample MGYA00511350_ERZ779902 | MGnify/ENA primary metagenome ERZ779902 (study PRJEB29588, sample SAMEA2146908) | human gut metagenome | biome: human gut; feature: human-associated habitat; material: faeces | place: Denmark | collected 2008/2010 ...
AGCCGTGTGAAAAATAAGCGCATCAGCGTTATTTTTCACACTATTCTCCTCTTATTATTAACTTTTTGATGTTGAGGCAAAAGCCCCAACTAAGCCGCCTACGGATTGCTCCGTGCTGCGCACCGGCGTCTTAATATGTAGTATAACCTCTCACTGTCTTCCTTCGGTGCATCGGTTGTAAATGCATCATAGACGGCTTCAACTTCCAAGCCTGCCGTTTCTGCCGCTTCCAGTACTTCTTCCATATAAAATCCATGCTGGAAATGATTTTCCTCGTAACGGATAAAGCTTTCATCTTCATTTTTGATAAACACCGCAAGGTCATATTCGTTATTGCGTGTTTCCTCATCATAGTAGTTATCCCAGATAAAGGCAGAATCGTCACGGTTTTCCGCATACGTATTTTCCGCAAGGACATCCCTGAAAAAATGAATCGTCTTTAAATCAAAGATAAATACACCACCCGGCTTTAAGCCTTTTTTTACGCACTCAAAAACCGATGTAATATCCTCTTTGCTGGTAATATAATTCATGGAATCCGCAATGCTCACCATGGCATCAACTTCATACGGCAGTTCAAAATTGCGCATATCCTGTAAACTATAGACGATTTCCTGTCCGCTCTCATAGAGTTTTTCTGCGGCAATCGTAAGCATATCCGGCGCATTGTCAATACCGACACAACTGTATCCCGCCTTATCTAAAAGCTGTGTCACCGTACCCGTTCCGCAGCCTAAATCAGCAATTTCCATATCCGGTGTAACGCCCTGTTCCTTTAACCGCTCCACTAAATATTCACACCATTCCTCATAAGGAATATTATCCATATATTCATCATAAACATACGCAAATCCTGTATATGCCTGCATTGTATCCCTCCATTTTAAAAATGCGGAACTGATATGCTTTCACACAACAATCCCGCATTCCGCTTTTCTGTATTACCTGCTATTACGCATTCTTTCCACAGCACTTCTTGTACTTTTTGCCGCTGCCGCAAGGACATGGATCATTTCTTCCGATTTTCTTTGCCTTGACAACTGTTCCTGAAAGCTTCTGCTTCTTGTAAAGTGCCTTTCTTTCTTCTTCTGAAAGAAGATTGTCCCATGCAGGAAGCTCATATAACCAGTCTGCCTTGCAGCCAACCATGTTATAGTAAAGCTTTTCCTTATCGTAATCAAGACTGACCGCCGTATCTTCTTCCATTGTTTCAATCGGATTCGGATTCTTTAAACTGTCATTGATACCATCAAGGAATCCTGTCATCATTAATACTTCTACACCAAACTTATCAGCCAGTTCTTTTACTGTGCCGGATACCGGTGCATCCGGTGTTGCAAGAATCTGCTCATAAATTGCCTTTTCCTGTACAAAATAACTGTTCCAGAATTCCGTCGCCTGATTCTGATTCATCTCTGTTTCATATGCTAACTTACGCCATGTTTCAAGTAATGCCATGCTTATCTTTTTCCTGCCTCTCGTGTATTATAAGTATTTGTTATAGGTTGCACTGGTTACATAAGAATATGAACCCGTGCTTGAATATGTTGTCGCTGAATCCAGCTTTGCAATCTGCGAAACAGCAGATGAGTAAAGCGATGAAGCACTTCTTGATACAGTCTGTCCAAAAGAACTGCTTCCTGTAAATGTAGATTTTACAACTGCCATATCTGACTGTTTGAACTTTTCTGCATCTACAGACAGCTTATTGTCACTTCCGATTGTAATGCCTATACTCTTCAACAATGACTGATTTGCCTTTGTATAGCTTACCATAGAAGATGCATTTCTTAATACGCTGTTATCGTCAGACTTACCCGTCTTTTCTACCAGCGAATTATAATTGGAAACAAAGTCTGATACAGCTTTATAAATTGCATCGGTATCATATTCCTTTGTGGTATTGCCTTCTTTATCCGTTACACTCTTTTTCTCCCAGAGTGCCGTCTTCTTTAAATCAGATACGGAATCCACCACATCGGCCGCTTTATCACGGACTGCTGCGCTGTTTAACTTCTGTGATGCCGTATCCGTCGTTGTGTCTTTCTTATTGGTCCTATCCGCCGTTGTGCCGTCATTGTCCTCTTTTTCATAATAAGACTTTAACAGCTTGTGATAAGAGCCATTCCGGATTGATGACAATGTGGATAAATCAATCCCTGAAAATGCGTAACCCTGACTGCCAAAATACTGTTGCTTTTTCTGGTCGTTAAACCGGATGAAAGCAGCATATTAATGGACTCTGAATTATAAAATGAAATAGATGACATACAAACCACCTTCCTTAAAAATACCCTTGAACTGCTCCTATATCAATATTATAACACACATTTTCAAGATATCAAATAAAATTAATCTTAAAGATCCTGAAGTCTCTGAATCATATCCCACATTGCTTCTGCAGAATTGAAATTTTCCGGAACAATATCTGCCGGTGTGATATCGATATCAAATGTATCGTTTAATTCACCAACAATAGATACAATATCAAAAGAATCTAAAATCCCGTCATCAATAAGTGTATCACATGTTTCAAAATCTACATCTGCATTAACCTCTGTTAAAATTTCCATTAACTGATCCATCTGTAAAACCTAACCTTTCTGTTTTCAAATTCATTCCTTTTTTTACAGACCTGCTGTCTGTATCGAATTTAAAATACAACACATCACTATGTTCGTCAAGTACCTTTTTTATTTCCGTACCAGGCTCATCCGTGAATTTATTGTGTCCGATGCCATGACATCTCTGTATACAACGGCTTTTTCCTTTTTTGAGTACGCCACAATCTTTGGCATTCTTCTGCTTAAAAACAGGTAAATTCCCTCTGTCACAGAATATGCACCGATATTATAGAATAGTATCAGATCCCCGATTTCAGGCTTTACTACCGGCAGATTTTTTACAATGACATCACCGACCGTACACAGTGAGCCGCAGATTGTCCATTTCTCGGTTGCTCCGGCTTGTGCAAGCTTCCTGCGTGCTGCCATGTCAAAGCCTGCCGTTATGCTGCCGTCTGCCTTTACATAAGTATATGCCGGAATCTTCATTGCCATAGTCTGACCATAGTAATTAATATGGTTGATTCCGCCATCAATAATACAGTAATTCTGCTCTTTATTCGTCTTTAAATCCACTACCGATGAAACAAACACACCACAGGAAGCTGCGATAAAACGTCCCATTTCAAGCGTAATTTCATATTTGCCGCGGATTGGTGCAAGAAGCGCCGCGAATTCCTTTAATTCGCCAAATCCGTCATTTAATGCTTCTTCTCCGAAGTAAGAAACTAAAAGCCCCGGTCCGTATTCGAATTCCTTTGCCATCCAGCCGTACTTTTCTTTCAGGCTGTCGCACAATCCGTCTAAATGTGTCAGTTCTTCTTCAATCTGTTTCATCTTTTTCTTCTGCGTGCCTGTATAACACTGGATACCGTAAAAGTCAATATTCGGGTACTGTGTGCGGTTTGCAATAATATCTTCCAGTTCTGATTCGTCAACACCGAACTGGTTGCCGCTTGTCACGCGGATCAGTGCGCGGATTGTCAGATTCGTTTCTTTTGCACATGCCTGAAGCAGTTCTAACTGGGTACGGGATTCGATTGTATACACACCCACGCCGCCGCAGTCCTTCATCACATGAAGAATATCTGCTTTTTCTTTATTGACACCCGAAAGTACAATATCAGCCATTGCGACCTGCTCTCTTTCACAGATTGCAAATTCTCCGGGTGAACAGACTTCAAACTTGTGAACTGCCTGCTTCATGCTGTCTACCAGAAACGGATTGGCTTTCATCGCATAACAAAGCCGGATGTCTTCTCCTAAAATTTCTTTCATTGCCTGTACTCTGGACTGTAATTCGTCCAAATCAAAAAGATACATCGGCGTGGCATGTTCCTTTGCCAGTTCTACAATTTTAGCAATCTCAAGCATTTTTTCTTCCCTCCATCAAGGCATTTCTGTCAATCTTACCGTTTTTTGTAACCGGCATGGATGCCACCTGAACAAATTCCTGCGGAATCATAAACTTTGGAAGCTTTTTCATCAGCTCATGGGTAATCGTCTTCTTATCCGGTGTTCCTTCATAGAATCCGATAATCTTATTGTTGTCTTTGTCAAAGATACAGCAGGCACGCACGCAGCCTTCCACCGCGTTGATTGCCATATCAATTTCACCCAGCTCAATGCGGTGTCCCATATGCTTAATCTGAAAATCCTTGCGTGATGAAAAATAAAGCTCGCCCGCCTTGCTGTAATAACCCAAATCACCTGTACGGTAAATAATTTCGTTGTATTTGTCATTTAACGGATTCTGTACAAATGCCTGATCCGTCTTTTCCCTGTTATTATAATATCCAAGTGTCACCGCCGTACCCGATACACAAATTTCACCGGTTGTATCCGGCATATCCGGCGTAATCAGATTGTCATTGTCATCTAATAAAAAGACGCGTTCATTCGGAAACGCTTTTCCCATTGGCAGTGTTTCATCGAGTGCAAACTCACGGTCTACGATGTAATAGGTGCAGTTACAGGTAATTTCTGTCGGACCGTACACATTGACAAACATGGCTTCCGGATACGTTTCTCGCCAGATATTTAAGTGCTTCACCGGCATAACCTCTCCGGAGAAAATAACTTTGTTAATGCACCCCGGTCTTTTATAGTCAAAGCCTTTTAAGGTCGTTACAATACAGAGTGCCGATACCGCCCAGATCAGGGTTGTCACCTTTCTGTCGTCCAGATAATCCATCAGCGGCATCGGAAATGAAAACAGCTTCTTTGGAATAATCTGCATCGTTGCACCGGTCTTTAAGGTTGAATAAATATCCTTTACCGATACGTCAAAGTCAAACGGCGCCTGATTGCCGATGACATCATTTTCCGCAATGTGGAACGTATCTGTAAAGCAGTCAATAAAGTCAATAACTGAACGGTGGTTTACAATAACCCCCTTTGGCACACCGGTTGAGCCGGAAGTAAAAATCGAATACAGTGGATCAATATCCAGCGCATTTTCACGGATGATATCAAGCTGCTTCATTTCTTTTTCGTCCGGTGTATGTTCCAGTAATTCTTCAATCTTTAATACTTTGCCGGAAAATCCTAACTTTTCCTGCTTCTTTGCAGACTTTTCATCTATAATCATAATTTCTGCACCCAGTGTTGCAAGAATCATCTGGATACGTTCTACAGGCTGTGCCGGGTCTAACAGGCAGTAAAAGCAGCCTGCCTTTGCCGCTCCCATAAATGCTGCCAATGCATTACAGCTCTTTTCCATGTAAACCGGAACTGCGGTACGCACCGGTGTTTCCTTTTGCAGTACCGCACCCACTCTCTGCGCATTGTCCAGCAGTTCCTGATAGGTAAAGGCATTATGTTCATCTGCCACCGCTGTTTTATCCGGCGATTTTGCCGCAGACTGCTCCAGATACTCTAAAACATTTTTTATCATAATATTCTCCATTTCTGAGCGACTTGTCGCGAAGATGCGATGAGAAATTCGCGTAGGCGATTTCTCATCTGCAATCATGGCTATTTGTTTTCGCTACTCCCCGATAGTTATTTGTATATTTTGATCCATATGTGTAAAAATATTATAACAGAAGTTTACTTAAAAACCAAATTATAAAAAACATTCGGATAATAAGTATAATTTTATGCTGACGGATAAATATTAACATGTCAATAATATAAATCTAACATGTTAGTAGAATATTAATGCATTATAGTATAATTTTTACCATAAAAATTGTACAAACAAAAATTGTACTAATTATACTAAATTTAGTAATAACCGGAATCTGTGAAACACGTTATGATTAAACCATAGAAAAGAAAACAAAATATTTAAGGACGGTCTTTAAAAATTATAAGGTGTACAGGAGTACAGGAAACGGAGGATATTATGAAAGAGAATAACGGAAAGGTAAAGCCTTTCGGGATGAAGGACAGACTGGGCTACATGTTCGGGGACTTCGGTAATGATTTTACATTTATATTGTCAACAATGTTTTTGCTTAAGTTTTATACGGATGTCATGGGTGTTTCGGCAGCAATAGTCGGTCTGATGATGATGGCAGCCAGATTTGTGGATGCGGTCACGGATGTTACGATGGGACAGATTGTAGACAGAAGCAGACCCGGGAAGAAGGGTAAATTCGCTCCATGGATTCGAAGAATGTGTGGTCCGGTTGCTTTAGCATCATTTCTGATGTATGCAACATATTTTAAAGGAATGCCAATGGGCTTTAAGATTTTCTGGATGTTTTTCACATATCTGCTCTGGGGCAGTATATGTTATACAGGCGTTAATATTCCTTATGGTTCAATGGCATCAGCAATTTCGGATAATCCAACGGACAGAGCTTCTCTTTCCAACTGGAGAACAATTGGTGCAACACTTGCACAGACAGTGATTGGCGTCGTATTACCGCTTGCAGTATACTATACAGATGCAGCAGGTAATAAAGTATTATCCGGTGAGAAAATGATGATAGGTGCGCTTGTATGTTCTATCGGAGCAGTCATCTGTTATATGCTCTGCTATCATATGACAACAGAGAGAGTAAAGGTTGAGCAGAATACACAGAAGTTTTCATTTAAGGAGCTTATTAGTGAAATCGCCCATAACAAGGCATTAATTGGCATCATAGTATGTGCGTTATTATTCCTGCTTGCACAGTTATCACTTAGCAACATGAATAACTATATATATCCGAATTATTTTGGTAATGTTTCAGCGATGTCGCTGGCAAACCTGGCAGGAATGGTTGTTATACTTGTTCTTTCTACTTTTATAGTAAAGCTGTCAGCAAAGGTCGGTAAGAAAGAATTATCAGTGATTGGAAGTATAATAAGTGCAGCAGCATTTTTAATATTATTCTTTATTCACACAGATAATGTATGGGTATGGATTGTACTGGTACTGATATCATCAGTAGGAACCGCAATGTTTAATATGGTGATATGGGCTATGATTACAGATGTAATTGATGATTCAGAAGTAAGAACAGGTGTCCGTCAGGATGGAACCATATATTCAGTATATTCATTTGCAAGAAAGTTAGGACAGGCCTGTTCGTCAGGAATATCAGGGGTACTGCTCTCAATCATAGGTTATACGGCAGCTACGGCACATGATCCTAAGGTGGTAGACGGCATTTACAATGTAACCTGTCTTGTGCCGGCATTAGGAATGATACTTCTCTTCCTTGCATTACAGTTTTTATATCCTCTTAATAAGAAGAGAGTGGAAGAAAATGCAAAGATTCTTAAGGAAAGAAGAGAAGCGAAGGTGCAGTAATATTTCCGGGCATTTACTGCCGGACATATTGAAGAATAAAATTTATTAATAAGTTTAAATATCAGGAGGAATGAATTATGTTATATCCAATTTTAACACAGTCAAGATTATTAAGCGATTTAAGCGGAGTATGGGATTTTAAGTTAGACAATGGCAAGGGGTTTGACGAAAAGTGGTATGAGGCTCCATTAAAGGATGCAGATACAATGCCGGTTCCTGCTTCATATAACGATTTAAAAGAAGGCGTTGATTTCAGAGATCATTATGGATGGGTATTTTATCAAAGAAATATTTCGGTTCCCGCATATGTAAAGAGCCAGAGAATTGTGCTTCGTTGTGCAGCCGTAACACATTTTGCGAAGATTTATCTGAATGGCAAGTTAATCTGTGAGCATAAGGGTGGATTTCTTCCATTTGAAGTTGAATTAAATGATGTATTAGAAGATGGAGATAATCTTCTTACAATTGCCGTAAATAATGTTATTGATTATTCTACACTTCCTGTAGGCGGCAAGGCAAATATGATGAGTGGATTGATGGGAGGCGTAGGTCAGAGTGATTCCGGAAAGCCTCAGAATAATCCTAATTTTGACTTCTTTAACTATTGTGGTATTACAAGACCGGTTAAAATCTATACAACACCGAAGACATATATTCACGATATTACGGTGACATCAGATATTGACTTTGGAAAAGCTGTACCATCAGCAACACTTCATTATGAGGTAGATATTGAAGGGGCGGATAAAGATAATACAGCATGTAAAGTAGAAGTATTTGATGCAGAAGGCAAAAAGGTTGCCGAAGCAGATGGCATTTCAGGGGAAATAAAACTTGATACGGTAAGATTATGGCAGCCGTTAAATGCGTATCTTTACCGGATTAAGGTAACGGCAGGGGAAGATGTATATACACTTCCTTATGGGGTAAGAAGCGTAAGAGTAGATGGAATCAGATTCCTTATTAATGAAAAGCCATTTTATTTCAAGGGATATGGAAAGCATGAGGACACATTCCCAAATGGACGCGGAATAAATCTTCCTATGAATACCAAGGATATAGCGATTATGAAGTGGCAGCATGCGAACAGTTTCAGAACGAGCCATTATCCATATAGTGAAGAAATGATGAGACAGTGCGATGAAGAAGGCATTGTAGTGATTGATGAAACAACGGCAGTAGGTGTTAATCTTAAGTTTGGCGGCGGTGCAAACTTCGGCGGTGAAAGAATCAGCACATTTGATAAGGAACACGGGGTGCAGACACAGGAACATCATAAGGATGTTATCCGTGACCTCATATCCAGAGATAAGAATCATGCTTGTGTTGTAATGTGGAGTATTGCCAATGAACCGGATTCATCGGATGAGGGAGCATATGATTACTTTAAGCCATTATATGACCTTGCAAGGGAACTGGATCCACAGAAGCGTCCTTGTACACTGGTAAGTGTTCAGGGAACGACGGCTGATAATGACTGTTCCGCTAAGTTAAGTGATGTGATCTGTCTTAACCGTTATTATGGCTGGTATTTTGGCGGTCCTGACCTTGAAGTATCTGAAGAAGGACTTCGTAAGGAACTTACAGACTGGGGGAAGCTTGGTAAGCCGGTTATGTTTACGGAATATGGTGCAGATACAGTCAGCGGACTTCATGATACGACATCTGTTATGTATACAGAGGAATATCAGGTTGAGTATTACGAGATGAATAACAGGGTATTTGATGAATTTGATTATGTAGTAGGTGAGCAGGCATGGAACTTTGCAGACTTTGCTACAAGCCAGAGTTTATTAAGAGTCCAGGGGAATAAGAAGGGCTTATTCACAAGAGACAGAAAACCTAAGATGGTAGCACATTATTTCCGTAATAGATGGAATAACATTCCTGAATTTGGTTACAAAAAATAAATGAAGCGTTCTTTTTAGACAGCCGGTAAAAGCCATAAAAAAGACTTGCGTAAAAAAGGCGGTACCGTAAGGATAAAAATATCCTTGCGGTACCGCCTTTTACGGAACAATGCCGGAAGCATATTACCGGTATTTTCCAAGGCGCATTTTAAAATCCGAATAGCCAAAATCGGTGAGTTTTACAAAAGCGCCGTCTGTCTGCATTTTGTAAATATCCGGGAGCGGCATACCGTTAAATGTATTATTTTTGCAGGTAGAATAAATTGCCATATCCTGAAACACCAGCAGACTGCCCTCATGTAAAGGCGCGGCAAACGTATAATCGCCAATCACATCTCCGGCAAGACAGGTAGGCCCGGCTAACCGGTATACAAAATCAGGATGCGTTGAATCTGCGTTTGTGGCAGGTTTATCTGTCACCGCTTTGGCACCATAAAGTGGCGGCATATACGGCATTTCAATCACATCCGGCATATGGCAGGCGGCACTGGTATCCAGAATGGCAATGTGTGTCCCATTGTTTTCAACAATGTCTAAAACGCGGGTAATGAGATACCCGGCATTTAAGGCAACGGCTTCACCTGGCTCAAGGTACACACACAGATTCCATTGATCCTGTGCATAGGTGATACATTTTTCAAGCCGTGTAATGTCATAATCGTTGCGGGTGATGTGGTGTCCGCCACCCATATTCAGCCATTTCATCTGCGGCAGAATATCACCGAAGCTGCGTTCCACGGCGGCGAGTGTTGTTTCCAAATCATCGGAATCCTGTTCACACAGCGTATGAAAATGCAGACCGTCAAGCAGGGAAATCCATTCACCTGTCATTTCACGGTTCCATACGGCGCGCGTTGTACCAAGGCGGCTGCCGGGCGCACACGGGTCATAGATCGCATGTCCGTCCTGTGTGGAACATTCAGGATTGATGCGCAGGCCGTTGCTTTTGCCTGCCGCTTTTGCTTTTTGTGCAAATTTTTTAAACTGATGCGGCGAGTTAAAGACAATATGGTCCGCGTAAGTTAAAAGCTCCTCAAATTCATCATCGCGGTAAGCTCCGCAGAATACGTGAACTTCTTTATCCGGCATTTCTTCCGCACCGAGCCTTGCCTCGTAAAGTCCGCTGGCTTCCGTACCCGACAGGTATCCGGAAAGCAGCGGGTAAAAATCATAATTGGAGAATGCTTTTTGTGCAAGCAGAATTTTACAGCCTGTGTGTGCGGCAACGGAGGCAAGAATTTCTCCGTTATGCAGCAGGACATTCTCATCAATGATATAGGACGGTGTCGGTAATGTGCCGAAAAGGTCTGTTATATGCGTTGATTTTTGGCTCACTAGTCCACCAGTACCGGGTTGTGGTTTTCACGGCGAGGCAGACCGTATTTGTCGAGTGCATCAAGGAACGGATCCGGGTCAAATTCTTCCACGGTGTAGACACCCGGCTTATCCCATTTCTTTGTCAGAAGCATTAACGCGCCGCACATGGCTGGTACGCCGGTCGTAAAGCTGATTGCCTGACTTTCCACTTCTTTGTAACATTCCTGATGGTCGCACACATTATAAATATAGTAGGTTTTGTCTTTGCCGTCTTTCTTTCCGGTGAAAATGCAGCCGATATTGGTTTTTCCGTGTGTACGTGGGCCAAGGCTTGCAGGGTCCGGCAGCAGTTCCTTTAAAAATTTAATCGGCACGATTTCATGCCCTTCAAAATTGACCGGAGTGGTTGAAAGCATACCCACATTTTCAAGGCATTTCATATGGGTCAGGTAGCTTTGTCCAAATGTCATAAAGAAGCGGATTCTTTTGACTTCCGGAATATTGACGGCGAGAGATTCCAGTTCCTCGTGGTGTAACAGATACATATCCTTTTCACCGACACTGTCAAAGTTATATTCACGCTTAATGCTCATCGCAGGAATTTCAACCCATTTGCCGTTTTCAATATAGCTGCCCGGAGCGGAAACCTCACGCAGGTTGACTTCCGGGTTGAAGTTCGTGGCAAAGGCATAGCCGTG
>ERZ779902.989-NODE-989-length-11192-cov-2.907964_pt1 | contig 11192 bp, 7 predicted proteins | sample MGYA00511350_ERZ779902 | MGnify/ENA primary metagenome ERZ779902 (study PRJEB29588, sample SAMEA2146908) | human gut metagenome | biome: human gut; feature: human-associated habitat; material: faeces | place: Denmark | collected 2008/2010 ...
GCAATCATTACAAATTTTGTACTTTTTCTTTTTTTAATAGAGTTGACAATTTCAACAATTTTCTGTTCCTGAAGAGCTTCCTGTACAAGAATTAATGAGTTCATATCATTATTTGTAATATGCTCATTTAATGCGCCCACAGTATCAATTCCCAGCATATTTGCCCACTGGGTTGATTCTTTTAATACCTGAAACAGTTTTTGCTGCGGTGCAAATTCCGGTACAATTTCCGGTGCTTCCTTAACCGGCAGCTGTAATACAAAGCCTTCATCATACACAAACAAATCAAAAACACCTAACATTCCGGTAGATGGTGCCATATATCCGTAAAAATAATCTTCAAATCCGTCCAGGTTATAAATGTTTACATAAGAGCTTCTGCGGTATTTAAACAGCTTGGTCTTATCCTCCATGCCGTATTTTTCAAACAGCTTTACTGCTTCGCTCGTCTGAATCATGCGCTTTGTAATCGGAATATCTGCCGCAACAATTTCCTGCATCTTTGTCTTTACCCTTGCAAGGAACTCTTCTGTAACTTGAAAATCTGCCTTTAAACTGCAATATAAGCCTTTGCTGATAGAATATTCAATTGTCACACGATCAATTGAATGTTCCGGTGCCGTCTGATAAATTGCATGCAGCATTAAAAGCACTACACTTCTCCGATAGGTTTCGTTACCAACGGCAGCTGCCGTTGTAATATATTCTACCTTTTCATTTTCAATTTCCATATCTTTTAATTCATGAAGTTTTCCATCAACCTTTGCCAGAATAATCTGATGCGGATAATCCGGCTGTGCCTGCTTTGCCAGTTCAAATAATGTCTTACCCATATTTTTTCTCCCATCCTGCGTATTTTACGCAAAATTATAATATTCTAATGCAAAATCAATGCAATCCAAATCCTTCCGTAACTGCCCTAACCGCTCCTGTACTGCCGCTTCCTGTCCGTTTCGTGCTGATAACTGTGTGTAAATTCCTTCTGCTATCCGCTTTTCTTTATATAAATATGCTTTCAGGCTCTCGTTTTTTTCACGCAAAAGCGATTCTCCGTACCGAAGCTTTGCTTCCTCGATCGTCTGCGGTGCATAATCCGCACCCATGTATACACATTCCATAATGACATAAAACTGACCATCTTCTGTCATCATATGTTCTTCTAAAACAAGAAATCCCTTTTCCTTTAAAAATATCCGGAATTCCCGCAGTTCAGACTGCGGCGATACAATCAGCCGTGTTGATTTGTCCAGCTTTTCCATACCGTTTGTAAGAATCGACTGTATCAGTCTTCCACCCATGCCGGAAATGGTAACGGTATCTGCCTCACCCTTTTCAAGTGCTGCCAGTCCGTCCGAAAGTCTTAATTCAATCTGATCGAACACACAAAATGCCCGTGTATTGTCTTCTGCTTTTTTTAGAGGTCCTTTCCTGACGTCCATTGCTATCACACGGTCTGTAATTCCACTCTTTACAAGAAAGATTGGCAGATATCCGTGATCGGTACCGATATCTGCCACTTTACTTCCTTTTTTTATCAAACCGGCAATCAGACGCAGTCTATCTGATAAATTCAGTTCTTCCATAATTGTTCCTATATTAATATTAGTCTAAGTAATCTTTCAATTTGCGGCTTCTGCTTGGATGTCTTAACTTTCTAAGTGCCTTTGCCTCAATCTGACGGATACGTTCTCTGGTAACATTAAACTCTCTACCGACTTCTTCAAGGGTTCTTGCTCTGCCGTCATCCATGCCGAAACGCAGCCTTAACACCTTCTGTTCTCTTTCTGTCAGCGTTCCAAGGACTTCTACCAGCTGTTCCTTTAACAGTGTTGAAGCCGCTGCCTCTGCAGGAACCGGTACGTTATCATCCTGAATAAAATCTCCTAAATGGCTGTCTTCTTCTTCACCGATTGGTGTTTCAAGTGAAACCGGTTCCTGTGAAATCTTCTGGATTTCGCGTACTCTTTCTACCGGAATATCCATTGCCTCTGCAATTTCTTCCGGGGACGGCTCTCTGCCTAATTCCTGTAATAACTGTCTGGACACACGCACCAGCTTGTTAATCGTTTCTACCATATGCACCGGGATACGGATTGTTCTTGCCTGGTCTGCAATGGCTCTTGTAATCGCCTGACGAATCCACCATGTCGCATACGTACTGAATTTATAACCTTTGCGGTAATCAAATTTTTCTACCGCTTTAATTAAACCTAAATTACCTTCCTGAATTAAATCCAAAAACAGCATGCCACGACCTACATATCTTTTGGCAATGCTGACTACCAGACGAAGGTTTGCCTCGGCAAGACGCTTCTTTGCTTCTTCATCGCCCTGTTCCATGCGCTTTGCATATTCGATTTCTTCTTCTGCGCTTAACAGCGGCACTTTACCGATTTCCTTTAAATACATTCTGACAGGGTCTTCAAGCCCTACACCATCCGGTACGGATAAATCAATTTTTTCAATATCAATATCATCTTCATCATCTAAAATAATTTCATCGTCGTCTGTATCATCATCCGCCATCTTAACATCGACATTATTATTTTCAAGGAATTCAAACACTTTTTCCATCTTATCGGCTTCAAAATCGGTATCGAGGAAATAATTCATAATTTCCTGATAATCAAGTACATTTTTCTTCTTTTTGGCAATCTGAAGCAGTCCCTTACATTTTTCATCAAACTTCGCAGCGATTTCAGCAGCAATTTCTTCTTCTGTTTTTTCTACTGCTTCTCCTTCGGTCTTTGCCTTTTTGGTTGTCTTTTTTACTGTTTCTTCTGCGATATTCTCATTTTTCTTAGCCATGATTGTCACCTTTCTATTCTCTTATAATGTAATATGAATTGCTGATAATTTGTTTTTCATTGTATAAAGCTGCTGGATTTGTGCAGGGTCTGCCGCCTGATCAATCTGATACTGTATGCTGTTGTTTTTTACCTTAAGTACGGTATCATTAAGTGCTTTTTCGCGTTCATTGTGATTCAGCCGGTTATCCAGTTCCATGCTAAACATCGCCGCAACTTCACTGTGCGTTTCCTCGGCATCGTATGTACTGATAATTGCCGCGGGATTTAAACTGCCGCTTTCATACTGTGCATACAGCTTGTCCGCCACATCCTTAAACAGCGGGTTTACAAAATCCTGCGGTGAAATGTATTCTTTCACCTTTTCAAAAATTCCGGCATCTTCAATCATCCATGTCAGCAGAATTTTCTCTGCCTGACGGACACCGTCTTCTTTTTTCTTCTTGGGTGCCGCAGCACGCTGCTGTCCCGGTGCCGCCGGATAATCATTTCTTCTTAAAATGCCTTCCTTACTGCCAAGAGATGCGACCAGCTCCCGCATGCCCTGCAATTCAATGTGGAAACGGTCGCAGACCGCACGCATATAGTTTTCCCGCTCCAGCTTTTCCCGGAACGTCACCAGCTTTGCCGCCGCTTCCCGCTCAAACTTCGTAGACTCTGCCGGGTCAGTTCTGTCATATTCTTTCTCAAGAACACCGATTTCATACATGAAACTGTTTTCCGCCTTGTCTATCCGCTCCTGAAACGCTTCCGCCCCCAGTGCCTTGATAAATTCATCGGGGTCTTTATACGGCTGCATATTAATAACCTTCGTGGTAAGCCCGGCTTCTTTTAATATCGGAATTGCCCTAAGCGCTGCCTTTACACCCGCCGCATCACTGTCATAGGTAATCAGGACATTATCCGTATACCGCTTCATCAGCGCCGCCTGTCCCGGCGTCAGCGCTGTTCCGAGGGATGCCACTGCCTGCGTAAAGCCAGCCTGATGCAGTGAAATCACATCCATATATCCTTCACAGATAATCATATTGGACTTTCTGGATATGCGCGCCGCATTCAGCCCATATAAATTCCTGCTTTTATCAAATAATTTGGTTTCCGGTGAATTGAGATATTTCGGTTTTGCATCACCCATGACACGCCCCCCGAAACCGATAACCTTGTTGTTAATATCCATAATCGGAAACATCACGCGGTTCCAGAACTTGTCATGGATTCCCCGCTCATATGTAAACAGTCCTGTTTCTTTTAACAACGCATCATCATAACCTTTGCTTTTTAAATACTGATACAGCGCATTGCCGGTCTGTCCGGCATATCCTAATCCGAAGCGGTTTATCGTAGTATCGCTTAACCCTCTTTTTTGAAGATAGGACAGTCCGATTTTACCGTTTGCAGCTTTAAGCTGATGGTAATAATACGTTGCCGCTATTTTATTAATCTCTAAAAGCTTTGCCTTTAAGTCCCTGTTTTTCTTTTCTTCTTCCGAATAACTCGTTTCGGGAAGCTGCATGCCTGCTTTGTCTGCTAAGTATTTTACAGCTTCAAGAAACGTATAATTTTCGTATTCCATAACAAATGTAATGACATTGCCGCCCACCCCGCAGCCGAAACAGTGATACAGCTGCTTTCCCGGTGATACGGAAAAAGACGGAGATTTTTCATTATGGAACGGACACAGCCCGACATACGAACTGCCGTTTTTCTTCAGTTTGATATATCCGGAAATAATATCCACTATGTCGCTTCGCGATACAACTTCATCAATTACTTCACTTGCGTACATCTGTTTTCACCAACCTGATTCATCCTTCCTCTTATACTTTCCACGATGTCGGAACAAATATTTCTTCAAATTTGGCAACCGAATACTGGTCGCTCATGCCTGCTATATAATCGCACGCGACACGTTCCGGTGTTTCGCCACACTCTGTAATAAATCTTCTGTAATTGTCCGGCAGCGCTTCTATATTATCCATATAATATCCATACAGTTCCGTAATCAGCTTGTCTGCCTTTGCTTCTTCACTTTTTGCAAGTGGATTCTGATAAAGACTGCCAAACATAAATTTGCGCAGCTCCATCATTGCCTGATGCACTTCATCAGACATACAGATTTCATTCTTCCCGATACTGTTATGAATAATATCCTGTATCATCGTATTCAGCCTTGATTTTGTAGTATCTCCAAGCACTTCTGTAAAGGCTTTCGGAATATCCGTTTCACTGAATATTTTTGCCCGGATTGCATCGTCAATATCATGGTTAATATAAGCTATTTTATCGGAAAGCCGGACGACTTTTCCTTCCAGTGTGGACGGCATGGACAATGTCTGATGGTTTAAAATACCATCACGCACTTCTTTTGTAAGATTTAACCCCTGTCCGTCTTTTTCCAGTTTTTCCACAATGCGGATACTCTGTTCTGAATGGACAAACCCCATCGGACAGATTCTGTTTAATGTCCGTTCTCCGGCATGTCCAAACGGCGTATGTCCTAAATCATGTCCCAGTGCAGCTGCCTCTGTCAAATCTTCATTTAACCGCAGCGCCCTGCTGATTGTTCTTGCAATCTGGGACACCTCCAGTGTGTGCGTAAGCCGCGTTCTGTAATGATCCCCCTGCGGTGACAGAAAAACCTGCGTCTTATGCTTTAAGCGCCGAAACGACTTACAGTGTAAAATTCTGTCCCTGTCCCGCTGATATGCAGGGCGCACCGTACAGGGTTCTTCCGGTCTGTCCCGCCCCTGCGATTCATCACTGAAGCTGGCAAATCTGCTTAAATGCTCATGCTCGTATTTTTCCTGTTCTTCCCTGATATTCATTCAAAGCCTCCTATCCGGTAAACAGTCCATCCTGTTAAAAGCGCCTATACTTTATATATTCTGCAAAGAATCTGATTTTCCTTTAATTTTTCTTAATAAAATTTCAGCACTGATGCAATCCGGACATCTTACAGTACAGCTTTAATCCTGACATTTCTGTTATTTTATTCAGGCGTTGCAAATGCTCCGGCTCCACCTGCCAAAAGGCAGACAATCAGTGCCTTTACAAGTGCTGTCATATCCATATCTGCCCCTTTTGTAAGAATAAAGGCGGCAGCCGTCAGCACGGTAAAATATAAAATACCAAAGCCCATGCCCCACAACATTCTTCTGCTTTTCTGTGCTTTTGCTAAAATATAGCCGCCGGCAAAGCATGAAAGAGCATAAATAATAACGACAGCTGCCATTACCTGCCAGTCTGACAAATGCAGACGATACAGCCCGAAGGCCGTTAACAGAAGCAAAACTGCCGTTATTACATATGCTATAATCAATGTTTTTACAAGTTGAAATCCTTTTACTGCCATTTTCCCTCCAGATTCAAGATTCATTTTTCTTAATCTATCCTATGAAAGGAAAAGCCCGGTTATACTAAAAAACTTTTAAAATCACAGATACAACTCTGTTGGATTCTACTTTTTCTACTGTAAATTCCAGATTATCCACGCGCAGTTTTTCTCCTGCCGCCGGAATCCTGTCCAGCTTTTCAATAATATAACCACCGATTGAATCATTATCTTCAGATGTCAGGGCTGTTGACAATTTTTCATTTACATCATCTAATTTATACGTTCCGTCAATATGATATGTATGATCATCAATTTTAACAAATGGTTCTGTTTCATCATTATCATACTCATCACGGATTTCCCCGACAATTTCTTCCAATAAATCCTCTGTTGTAATCATGCCTGCCGTAGAACCATATTCGTCTAATACGATTGCAATCCCCTGGGACTGTTTCTGCATTTCCTTAAACAGTTCGGAAATATTTTTATGTTCATAAACATAATAAGGCTTGCGCATGATTTTTCTGATTTCAAACTGTGTGCCATGCGGCGCAACAATTAAATCTTTTATATTTAAAATACCGACAACATTATCCTGTTCTTCCTCATACACCGGAATCCTCGAATACATCGTTTCCCTAAACAACACCAGAATCTCATCATATCCCGTCGTAATATCTGCGGCAACCATATCAATTCTCGGTATCATAACATCTTTAGCTTCTGCATCACCAAAATCGAACAGATTATTAATAATCTGTCTTTCATCTGATTCAATGACACCTTCTTCATGGCTGACATTAACAAATGTTCTCAGTTCTGTTTCTGTAATTGTCTTTTTATGATTCTTCGTATCAATATGGAACAATCGTAAAAAGAATCCTGCCAGAACATCTACCACGTAAATTACCGGTGTCAGCACGGTCATCAGCACTTTTATAACCGGTGCGTATAACAGTGCAAACTTTTCTGAATAAACGGTTGCTGTCGTTTTGGGTGTAATTTCACCGAAAATTAATACAACAATCGTTAACACACCTGTTGTAATACCCGTGGCATAATTGCCCCAGATTTTAATTGTCAGCGATGTTGCCAGCGCCGATGCTGAAATATTGACAATGTTATTTCCAATCAGAATCGCACTTAACATCTTCTGTGAATGTGCAATAATGTCTGACACAATGACCGCCCTCTTGTTCCCCTCGTCAATCAGGGTTCTGATGCGAATGTGGTTTACAGTTGTAAATGCTGTTTCTGCTGATGAAAAAAAAGCAGATAACGCAAGCAGAATAATAATTAAAATCAACTGCGTGATACTGTCCGTATCCAAAAAATCAACTCCTTTAAAAATATTTTTCTCTACATCATATCAAATAATAAAGGAGATGTCAAAGATTTTGGGGATTTTCAAAAATGCTTGACAAGATTTTAAAAGTTAAAAAATCTTCACAAAAAATTTTCAGAATTTTTTTAGAATACCGGATAAGTATATCCTGCTTCTTTCATCTTTTTTTCAAGTTCTGCGACACTGATATTCAGCTTATGAGCGCCCTGTTCCGGTGTTATGGTTTTGTCCTGCACAAAACTGTACACTGTCATCTGCTCACCTTCAAGTCTGCCTTTTTCAATGCCCATTTGTTCAAGTCTTTCAGCTACTTCGCACATATTGCTCACCTTTCCCTTTCCGTCCAATAAAATATTTTCATATCTTCTGTCCCCGGTTACCGCAGACAGCATCTTTAATACTGCATCCACATGACGGATTTCAGTCTTATTATCCGGCACATAATCTTTATTCTTTCTCTTTCGAACAAAAAAATCCGCCACTATCCTGAAATCACTCTTAAACATGGATATCTGCTCATCTGTGAGCCATGCAATTTCAAATACGTTAATCTTTAAGTCATTAACATATTCTTCCATGCCCTCCGGAATGTCAAGCAGGTCTTTTAAATGCTTTTCTGCCCTCCAGTGTTCATTTCCGAAGTACAGTACCAGTGTTATCACCGGCACGGCACTTTTTTCTTCCAACTGTCCACGGTAAGATGCACCCTCATAGCCAAACACCCTCAGCGGCATTTTCGGCTCAACGGCAGTCTGATTTTCCAGTCCGCACAGGGCTATCCGTACTTTTCCGTTCATCCAGTATTTTGCGACATCCCGCTCCTGCTCGTGTAAGACACCGGTTTTGTCATTTTTATACTGGGAATGCACACCGGTATTTACAAGTGTCTCCGGCTTTATGCGCTGTTTTCCTTTGAATACCAGTACATTGACAATATCAGCAAAAATGTCATTATAATCTTCCAGTATCTTTTCTGTTAAATCTTTTATCCCCATATACCTCTCCATTTTCTTCCTTAAAATAACAAATATTCATATATACATAACAGGGGATATTCTTTAATTTTATATTTAGTTTAATCATACACCCTGTTCTTCATTTACTGCAAGAAAAATACACCGTTTAGGTGTTATTTCACCCGTGTGATATTACCCTGCTTGTCGATATGCCATACCTGCTCGCAAAGTTCATCCGGGTAGTTTTTCAGTTCATCGATGGTTAAATGCCCTACCGAATCATACCATTCCTCGTCACCGGGGATTCTTTTGATGATGGTGTCGTTATAAACGGTCGATGCCGCCTTTACAAGGATAATGCGGCGCTGTTTCCACTGGGCATACAGTTTTACCGTGGCGTGGTTTACGGTTGTAAGGTTCTTTACCGTATCCTGCGGCTGGTACTCCGTTCCCTGTCCGTCCGTTCTTGTATTCCATCCCATAAAGGTAAATCCCGTCCTTTCCGGCTTCTGCTCCGGAAGAACGACTTCCTCTCCGTACTGCACCTCCATTTTATCAGGAATGTTTCTTGCGGCTGTGCCTGCATTGCCGTCAAATTCGATATAGTAGGTAATCGGTGTCACCGTTTCATCCCAGAGGGCATACATAGCCGTATTTTCCTTTAAGACATAATCTGCATTGCATGGGAAGCGTGTTTCGCTCTCCGGGCTGTTTTCGGCCCATGTCGCAAATGCATAGGAATGGGTATAGCCGTCAAGGTCAACGGATTCCTTTACACTTTCGCCAAGCTGTAATTTAAAGCCCTTTACTTCCTGCGGGGCAGCCGCATTGCAGTACACGGTTTTCGTTACCGGTTTTGTGGTGTCATTTTCCGTTCCGCCGTTTAATTCATAGGTCAGTGTTACGTCTGCCCTGCACACGGTATAGTAGGTAATGCTGTCCGGGATTTTTAAATGTTCCTCCCCGGACTTTACCTCCATCTTTTCAGCACCTTCCGCAGTGATATCTGCCCGGCTGTTAAATCCCACTGCCGTAACATCTGACACATTTTCCCATCCGCCATAGGTACTGCACTGTGGCGCATCGATAAGGGCATAGGTGTCGTTGTTGTACATGGAGCCTTCCCTCTTATAGGTCTGTGCAAAGTCCACGAATGTCACGGTGATGTCCTTGCGGTACACGGCATAGAGTGTGACGTTTCCGGTGACGGTGTACCGGGTAAGTCCTGTTTCTGAATCACTTTTCGTATTCCATCCGGCATGTTCCCAGCCGTTTTTGTATGCTGCAACGGAAAGGTCGGCATCCGCACCGTAGTAGGTCTTTACGGTTTCCTTATCCGCCGACGTACCGCCGTTTGTTCTGTAGTCATAGGTAACGGTGCATACCGTCCTGTCATAATAAAGTCTGACCGTGGTATTTCCCTTGACTTCCGTCTGCGTGCAGTTTCCATTCTCCTGAATCGTCTTATTTTCATTGAATGAAAGCCCCTTTATTTCACGGGCAAGGTTTTTATGTACCAGTGTTTCGCCGTAGTACGGTGTTAAAGCTTCTGCCACGGACGGTTTGTCCGCATAGTTTCCTGCCGTATCCATGTAGTAGTGTTCCACGGTGACGGTATATTCATTGGTCTGTGATGCAGAGCATGCCTTTAACGTGACATTTTCTTCCGGCATGACAAATGTTACCGGATTTGATGTTTTTGATGTGCCGTCCTTAAATGACAGACGGGAATCCGTTTCAAAACCAGCCCACTGGTAGGTATACTGTGCCGTCTTTTGTGCCAGTGTGGCAGACACCGTTACGGTTTCTCCCCAGCGGTATGTACCCTCCCCGCTTTTTGCACTGAAAGCATCGGCATTGTCGTATGTTACTGTTACATTGTAAGTCTGTCTGTAAATATCAACGCTTGTTGTATAGCCTTCTATCTGGTACTGTCCGCTGACTGTATACTTTACTGCCGCCGGTCTTACCCACTTATCTGTATCAAGACTGCCAAAATCATAATCAACCGTATCCCCGGTCCTGAAATCCTTATCAAAAATGGTGGTGTATGAAGTCCATGTGCCGTCTGCATTTTCATAACGCACACGTATCTTCTGGTTAAAAATAAGGTTTTCAGACTGTGTTGTATATTTTGCATACAGCGTTGTATTTCCTGCCGGTGTATAGGTATCGCCTGCGCCGCCCACACGGCTTGTCAGTGCCGAATCCAGATACCAGCCGTCGAAAGTATAGCTTACATTCTTTCCGTCAATCTCAACGGAAGCTTTTTCTGCATTTGGAAGTGTTACGCTGCCGTTTGTATAGTCCGCTTTTACGTTTACCGTTCCGCCGTCTGCGGTAAGGTTTTTAAACCTCACGGACGGCAGCCAGTAGGAAGCACCGGTAAACTGTCTGTTTTCCGATATACCGAATGCCCTGTAGTGCATGATTGCACGGATGGTATCATAGACATTTCCCGCGGCATTTAAAATGTCGGGATTGCCGTTGTAATATGCCGCCCAGTTTAATGTCCCTGTCGTCCAGTCATATGAACCCTGCACCTCACCGTGGCTTGTCTGTTCGGTAAGCTGTTCATTCCAGCCGTTAAATGTTCCCAGCGCATCGGTGTTTGAACTGTTAATTGCTGCCGTGCCGCCGTTGGTTTCATAGCTTACGGTGTATGCTCTTTTGGCTTTGAGGAAATTGTAGATTCTGTCGTATTCGTATGTTCTTACCGTATCTGTTGTTTCATTTCCGTTTTCATCAAG
>ERZ779902.991-NODE-991-length-11189-cov-3.202712_pt1 | contig 11189 bp, 9 predicted proteins | sample MGYA00511350_ERZ779902 | MGnify/ENA primary metagenome ERZ779902 (study PRJEB29588, sample SAMEA2146908) | human gut metagenome | biome: human gut; feature: human-associated habitat; material: faeces | place: Denmark | collected 2008/2010 ...
GCAAAGCGGGCGGTTGTCCAATGACGTTTGCTGCAGATTTCACTTTTTACATATTGACAGGGGCGTGACAGATAAACGACGTTGGGCGAAGGATCACCGAAAGCCAGTTCACGTACCAGCGTTCCGCGCGGGGTCGGATCGTTTGTTGCCCGGCCGCGGGCGTTGAAAGCATGGCCGTCGCCTTCAATGTAGATTTTGTAAACGCCGTCGGGGTCAGTAATTTTTTGCCAGGTTGCTAACGTAAAATCGCGGGTCTGTATTTCCCGGTAAACGAATTCCGGCGGAGCTTTGACAGCGGCACAGCCGGTCAAAAGCAATATCAGGACAATCGCTTTTCTCATGATTTTGTTTTCCTTGTTGAATATTAATTTTGGAATGTTCATTGTTCTGTTCTTTCTTTTGGAAACAATATAACCTTTTGCCGGGTAAAAATCCACTTTTTGTATGTTCCGTCCACACGAAAACAGGGTGGAGCAGGGCAGAGGATTGGTAAAATCACGGCGGCTGTGTTCAAACGGGCCGGGTTTGATGTTTGCCGTTTTGGAGTGCCGGTGTTTGAACCGCCTGATGATCTGCGTCTGAAAAAGGATTGAGGCGTTTGGCCGTTGTCTGTTTTCCCAATTGTAAAAAGAATAAATTACCCATATCGGATGGTTAGTTTTTTCTTTTTTTTGTCGTGGCGATAATTTTTCTTTTTGTCAAAGAACAACAGTAACAGGTGAAATACTGTATTCCGTTCGCCGCGGCTTTGAGGATCTGTCCGGGTGTTTCGTCCCGGGTTCGTATTTGCCGGAAACAATATCGTTGGCCGGATATTTTTTAATGAGTTTTTATTACATTCCTTTCCGAAAAAACATTGCTTCCTCAATGAGGTGAATGCCAAGGCGTTGGAATAATGACGTTCGCTTTTGATTATAATCAAACCGTCAGGTTGGCAGTTGTGTAGTCCCCGATTGGAGAGGCCTGTTTACATTTCTTTCCGAAAAACTTTGCTTCCTCAAAGAGGTGAGTGCCAAGGTGTTGGAGTAACGGTGTTCGTCTTTGATCATGATCAAACCGTCAGGTTGCGGCTGTTTTAACTCCCTGATAAGAGGAGGCCTGTCTTTTTTCGGCGATATGCCGACACGAGATGTCGGCATTTTTAACGTGATAAAAAAACTCTTGCCAAAATGAAAAATATGGCATAAATATACTTCAGCCGTTTCAAATGCACATCTGTACATGAAACAGGATTTTCTTGGGGTGTCGCCAAGTGGTAAGGCAACGGTTTTTGGTATCGTCATTCGTTGGTTCGAATCCAGCCACCCCAGCCAAGACGCGTAGAGGTTAGATTTTTAGGTCTAGCCTCTTGTTTTTTAAGGATATTTTACGGTTCGTATAATATGTTTTCAAACCTAGCCTTTTTTACTATCCATACGAACCAACTCTCTCAACTATCTTTATTTTTCAATAACTTAACCAGTTCGAATATAGTTTGTCGTTTTGGGATTATTTTTTATCCATAGTTGGATTTGAAACTTGCTTAAAATGAAAGTTTTTGACGTTGACGACAATTTATTTTTGCTAAAATAAGCAGGATATAGCTAGGACAACCGTTTCATCTTGGCTTTCCTTTTTCTCTTAAATTTTTTTCTACTTAAACAGTATCTCTTCAAAAAAGGCTATTTTTTAACTAGCCCCTTATAACGCGTGAGATAAAAAAATTCACCTAGCCTTTTTCAGTAAGCCATATTTTTGCGACTTATGACATAGCTAGGTCACAGGAGCTACTTATGTATTTTTGGTTTTACTTTTTCTTAAACTTCGATAATATAAAATAAATTAAGGAGTGTACTGTATGGATAATTTAAGAGAGGATTTTAAAAATTGGTTAGTCAGACAAGGTATATCTGACAAACTTATTAATGGGAAATCCAGCACTGTTTACGAATATATTAGACAGCTCGATATTTTATCAAAGAAATTATATAATTCCGATGATTGGAATTTACTTATTAAAAATGCGACAACGTTAGTCTTTTTCTATTTATTATGCGGAAAGGCTAAATATCGGAATAATAACTACACATTTGACAAGCTACAACAATATATAAAGCTGAACAAATTACCCGAAATACATTCATGTATTCTAGCGGAATTTGCTAAATATAAATCCAACGAAACCTTTTTGCTGCAAACTCTTAATAATAAAACGTTTAACGAAAAAGCAGGAGTGTCATTCTTAAAATTTTACCAATTTATGAGTGAAGAAAAAAAAATTTTTAATATTCCGCTTCAAGATATAAAGGATTTTGTTTCTCAACTCTTAAAAATATTGATAAAACTTAAACTAAAACCAGTTTCTGCTTCTTCTCCCGCTAGAATCGAAATGTCATCTCAAGGTATCTCTCAAACTGTTACTATTGACGAGCTAACAAATTTCTTAGAGTGCTCTCGAAGTACGATTGAACGTTTATTAAGAAAAGGTTTTTTTACATTGGATGTCGATTCCGTAAACGCTTATTTGAAGGAGCATTATCATCCGTCAGGAATAACGTTGGTAGCAAACCCTGATTTTTTACATGAAAAGTGGTATACAATCGCTGAAGCTGCAGAATTTCTTAACTGCTCTCAAACCACCATAAAGCGATTAATCAAAAATAAACAACTTAGCTATACGAATTATTCTGCTCGTAAAATTAAAATTCTAGGCCATGATTTAAAATTTTACAAAAAATAAAATCATTAAAAACAATATGATGGCAAAATTTCACAAAAAATGGTCTATAAGATGAATTTTTTCTATTGACTTTTATTCAAACCTCTCTTATATGTATTTTCGTGGTCGTTGTGACGCATAAATTTTATTAACTACAAGAGAGGCATAAAATGTCTGAAATTAATTACAACATAAATCTGGACTATGATCCAGAAAACGAAGAATTGGCCGTTATTCTTAATAATGCTGACAATTTTTGTAACGCGTTGGAATTGGCTGATATTTATTTCGATTCCATCAAAATTTGTATTGATTCACCTAAACATTATCGAATCTGTAAAAGAGAAGCACCTCTTAAGATAACTGTCCCAATACAAGAAGATGACTGGGATGAAGACGATGAGGAGGAATTTTTCGATGCAGATACCTGTTGGGAAGAAGAAGATGATGATGATGACGAATTCGATATCGATTCTGATTGTTACTGCTTTAATGATATTAAATGGAAAAATTAAATGATGGCAAAAGAAAATCTGGCCGAAATGCCTGAAAACTATGATATGATGGACGAGGTTAAGGCTTCTGCTGTCATGAATGAAACCGAAGAGCAAAAAATTGTTGCTTCAAATGTTAACGATAACCAAGAGGGGGAAAATCCCCCCTCTCCGAAAGGAGGTGCTGCAACAAAAGCAGTTGAAGAAAATACAGTTAATGAAAATGCCCGTGATATATCACAGCCTTTGACTGTTGAAGATATTGTCAAGAGTAAACAACTTTCGCCAGAGATGCTAGCGGAAATAATCAACGCGGCTAAAAATGACAACTTATTCCCTGTTGACAACTTAGATGGCAAAGAATTGACTGATAAAATCAATGAACTTCATGAATGGGTTAATGCTGAAGAAAGTAGATTAAAAAGTATTCCTTTCTCGATAGAGCTATACAACCAGAAAAAAGCTGTTTTGCAAGCTAGAGCTGCGTATGTATTAATCCTTGAGTGCTTGATTGGTGAAAAATTACGCGAAATTCCTAGGCAGAATGGGACAAACGAAAATTCAGAAAGTCGTGCTTCTGGTGAAACGCGTACTAAAAGTCAAATTATTAAGGAAGAGTACGGACTTTCTCCCCGTTTGGCTCGGGATTTTCAACACTTAACTTGGGACGGTGTAAAAGCAGCGATTGGACTTGCTTTTAAGCAAAAGGATATGTTATTTTTGAACAGCTTGAAAAAGAAGTATTTAATAAATTATCCTTGCCCTCAAATATGCAGGAACCACTCAAAGAGCAAATTCTTCGCAATTTAACCGATACATCCAAATTAAACACGACTATAAAAATAAATGTGACAAAGAAAATCAATGAATTAAAGATTAAAGAAGATAAATTGCTAGACTTTTATCTTGAAGGTAAATTAACACAAGAAATATACGACATAAAAAAAGCCAGTATAGACAAGGAAATAAAAGGTTTAGAAGACACTAAAGAAAAATATAAGACTATTGATAACGATACCAAAGATAAAATTGTCAAAACATTCACAATAGCCGGAAACATCTCATATATCTTTCAACATGCTTCTCCCTCTCGTCAAAATGAATTACTAAAAATGTTACTTAAAGATTGTCAACTTAATGGAAAACGGCTTGAATACACATTAAGAAAACCTTTTGATACTCTTATAAAAAATCATAATATTAAAGAATGGTCCAATATTGCCATTAAAACAATCGAGGAAATTTGTTAATATTTTCATATTATCTCATTTTATAAAATTAAAATAAGCTAGAATTAACGTTGACTTTATATAATATATAGGCTTTGTCATTGTCTTATAATTAAACAAAAATAATCCGTGTATTACACGACAAGTCCAGCCACAGAATACGGACCGTTCGCCATCAATGACTGGAGGTTGAGAAATGGCTATTTTTTTCGATTTGTATAAAGAGAAAATGCTCACATAACGGACGCAAGACTTTAATCGCGAGCATTGCAAAAAATATCATCTTGCTGACGGATCCTAAATAATATCTATATACTGACCGAACATTCCACTCTTGCCTCTTACACAAGGCATGAAAATAAATATTAAGGCAGGAAGCGGCGATGCTTTAGATCTATCGACTAAATAGAGTGCATGGTAAGCTAAATAAAAATATGCAATAGCTGAAATATATTTTATTATTGACATAATATTTATTTTAAACATTGCCACTTTCCTTTAATAAACTTTTAGTCTTGGACATAAACACATTCCTACAGCATTATAACAGATACTTGTATATCACTATGATAGTCAAACAAACAACGGCATATATGGGGGCAAAATATTTCCATTGATGCTTGGGGTCAAAGTATGGCGAATTTTCATGTCCTTTTTTGATTAAAATATGTGAGATTATCCCATCAACAACATAGAGTATACAAGCACATATTAAAAAAGGAAGCGGCGATGCTTTAGATTGATTCATTGAGTAAACAGCAAATCCAAACAAACTGAAACAAACAACAGCTGTAATAAATTTCATTATTTGCATAATATTTATTTTAAACATCGCAGCTCCCGACTTATCAATTATTATTTGTTGTAATTATGATACTGATTTTTAATTCCGTCAATAACATACCCTGTTGCTTCACCGCTTGCCGTACTAAAGGCATTTCGAATTAACGGATTGACGGCTCGACCAAAGGCTTGTGCTGCAAATCTATTTCCTGCAAAATTACCAACCAAACCTATACCGATCTGTTGAGCATAATTTTGCCAATTATCCTGCCCCGAGCCAATACCATAAATTATACCATTTGCTGCAGCATTATAGTTATTTAACTTATTTTGAATTCCCAAAGGTGCCGTTTTTGAATATTTAAACAAGTTAATCGGTGAAGCATAAGCGCCAGCCATTTGGGTAACCGTTGTTGTCGTTGGATTTTCTTGCAAACCTTGGGCTAAAACCTGACGCCGATTGTCACGCCCTTTAACATACCCGCGTTTCATTGCATCCCAGAAACTTTCGTTGGTCTTATTCCATTGCGGATTTAGGCTTGCTAATCCATAACCGACAGCACTTGCTGCTCCTTCTAATTCATCGGCCCAGCCAAGGCTCAATCCGTCCAAAGCTGCGGTAGTCAGTTGTTCAGCTTTTCGCAAAGTATTATCCCAAGTTGATGGTTGAGAATTAGGCTGTTGAGATGAGATTGGTTGCACATAACTTGACTGTGGTGACGAAGCCGTGATTTGCGACTTAAGAGCAGATGTTTGTTGAACACCGTACTTTTGCTGTAAATTATTAAGCTCGTCTAAGTTAAACCTTGTTTGTAATTCGTCTCGCAAGCTCATATTAGCATAATCAGGTGTCTTAACCGGATTGTTGTCGGCAATATTTTTAATTGCCTCATATTCAGCATTAATAACTTCCAGTGCGAAACGAGCGGTTGTCCAATGTCTTTTTGAACAAATCGGACTTTTAATATATTGGTACGGTCGGGCAAAATATATGACATTCTGGCTGTCGTCACCAAAAGCCAGTTCACGGACTAAAGTTCCGCGAGGTGTCTGGTCTTGTGTTGCTTTGCCTCGGGCATTAAAGGCATAACCGTCGCCTTCTATATATATTTTATAAGGAGCAGCCGGATTGGTAACCTTTTGCCAGCTGGCAAGAGTAAAATTCCGTGTTTCAACCTCTTTATACACAAATTCAGCCGGCACCTTGATTGTCGTACACCCGGTCAGAAACGGCAATACTTTTATGATACTTTCGGCTCCTTACAAAAGGACTATATCGGCTTATTTATAAAAATTCCAGAGGGTTTTTGACTTTTAGCTTGATTGTCTTCAAAAGGCTTTATAATATAAATCCGAGCAGTTCGCTGCTTAGGGCGTCGAAAACCCTTTTATAGACTTAGTCGTGTGCACACGACTTTAACCTGTGCCGACTTCTGATTCTACTTGGACGGATGTCGGTGAATAAGGCTCAGCCAAATAAGCCGAGCCGTTTAAGTCTATACGGTTTTCGAACATCCGCCCGCCTTTCTTTATGAACGGTGGGTTTTGTTTAACTAATTAACAAGGATGTTTAATCGTATGAAAAATAAACTTTTAATTACAACGGCATTGGTGGCGCTTTCGGTGTCCGGCAATGCTTATGCGGAAAATCTTCCGGAAGATGCAACCAATTTGACATCGGGTAACTATGTCGTTGAGCGTTCGGATACTCAGGTTTCACACTCGGGAGACATAAATTTATCAGGAACAGCCTCATTAGACGTAAAAACTCAGGCAATCGTGGAAGAAGAAGCCGATGAGGTCGATGTTTCCAAGACCTTGAATGTTAGCGGAAATGTCTCTCTGGCAGATGATGCCTCTTTGTCGGTAATCAATTCAGATGCGACAGATGAGACTGAAAAGCCTTTTATGTTTGTTGACGGCAAATATACCCAAACGGGCGGAGAATTGACGCTAAAACAAGAGAATGGAGCCGGATGGCGCTCAACGCTGAACGCTAAAGAAGCAGATATCAGCAGCGGCACGATAAAGCTGGATACCGGCGAAATCTTTATATATGGCAATGCTGATGACGGCAGCCAATTTAATATTTCGGGCGGAACATTTGAAATGAATGATTCCAATATCAGTACCTATCCGGCTATGTCAGACGGAGACAATTCCCAGAAAGGTGCTGCAATGACCGTTTCCGGCGGTACGTTTAAGATGAATGAAAGTTCTTTGGGACGTGAAAATTCCGGAGATTTGGACATTAGCGGCGGAGAGTTTACGTTGGAAAACGGTTCCGCAATATTCCATGACGGCGAAACCGGTGATATAAATATCAGCGGCGGCACAATCTCTCTTAAAGATTCGTCAATAATAAGAGGCGGTGATTATCAAAGCGAGGACGGCAAACCGGCAAGCGGCAACATAAACATTACCGGCGGAACAATAAATGTCAGTGGCTCTTCTGCGGAAATCGCTTCCGTTGGCAATATAAAAATTGCCAACGGGGCAGAGCTTAATATTGCTTTGGGTTCTACATTGTTTGCCAAAGCGTTTACAGAAGATATGAGCCAGGCTCAGAAAGCTACGCTTAATGTTTATGATAACGATACCAGAATTAATTTGGGCGGCAAGTTAGTTGCCAATATTAACGGTGATGACCGCGGTAAAATTCATTTTCAGAACTCAAACGCCAAAATCGACGGTAATGTTGAAGATGTCAGCCTGATTTTTGAAGACAGCCACTCTTTAAATAATGCAATTAGCGGCAATATCGGCGGTTTGGACATTTTAGCCATTAACAAAGGTACGTTGACGTTTGACAAAGAGCCGACTGATACGATTACAACGGTTCAGGTCGGCAATGGCGCAACGCTGGATATCGGCGACAAAACACTGCATTCAACCGGCGATAAAGCCGATGGCGAAGGTGTCATTTTTGCCGATAATTCAACTTTGGCCTTTACCGTAACCGATAAAGATACCTATGGCAAAATCAAAGCCAATTATATCAAAATCAGCGAAAACGATACAAATTTGAATATGACCTTAAACGGTGCCGCCTTGGCCAAAGGTGAAACAGCTACTTTTAAATTATTTAACGGTGCAGATTCCGCCGAAGCAGAGGTTGAGGGCAAGTTTGCCAACCTGAGCCGAAATTCCCGTTATGAATTTACGGACAATGGCGACGGAACTTTTGATGTTACTTCTGTCGGTTCTGCCACAGATGCTGTTGTTGATGCCGGTGGTTCCGCCAACAATGCCGGAACAGCCGAGGCATGGGACAGCGTCAGTGCTTCAACCAGCTCTCCGGTTGCTGCCGCAGTTACGGAAAAACTGGCACAGCTTTCCAACAGCACAAATGCCGCCGAGCAGAAAGCCTATGTTGATGCTTTGACCGCAGTTGCTCCAGAAGTTGCACCAATGGTTCAGAAAACCCAAACCGAAACAGCCAATCAGGTCTTTGGTGCCGTATCAACCCGTTTAACCGGTGGTTCAATCTCAACCGGTGGCGAAGGTATGGCTTCCGGCGACAATATCTTCAAACGCGGTGCAATGTGGGTTCAGGGCTTGTTTAACAAATCCAAGTTAGATAACACATCCAAAGCCAAAGGTTTTGATGCAGATTCTAACGGTATTGCTTTCGGAGCCGAGAAGTTTGTAACCGATGATACCAAGGTTGGTATTGGTTATGCTTACACCAATACGGATATTGACGGCTTTATGCGTTCAACCGATGTTGATACGCACACCGCAATTGTTTACGGCGAATATAAACCGTCCAACTGGTATGTAAACGGTATTGCGACCTATGGCTGGTCTGATTATGAAGAAAGCAAGAATGTTGCCGGAGTTGGTGTTAAGGCTGATTACGATGTCGAAACCTTTGGCTTACAGGCAATGACCGGTTACGATATGAATATCAACGGCTTAGGCATTACACCGGAAACCGGCTTGCGTTATGTTCATATCAAGCAGGACGCTTATAAAGATTCTGCCGACCAACGTGTATCTGCCAATGACAGCGACATTTTGACCGGTGTTATCGGAGCCAAAATCAGCAAAAACTTTGAGCTGTCCAATGGTATGAACATTAAGCCGGAAGCCAGAATTGCCGCGACTTATGACCTGTTTAACGATGACGTTAATTCGGTCGTAACCTTGGCCAACGGTTCGGCTTATGCGGTTGAAGGCGAAGCCCTTGACCGTTTCGGTCTGGAATTCGGTGCCGGCGTAACTGCGGAAGTCAACGACAAGGTGGAACTTTCGTTCGGTTATGAAGGCAAATTCCGTGAGGATTACCAAGACCACACCGGTTTGATTAACGCTAAATATAAATTTTAAGCGTTTGATCCGTAGCGCAAAATACCCTGTGGCCGATTGGTTGCAGGGTATTTTTATTGCAAACGACAAATTATCGATTTGCCGGATAAATATTCTTGTAACCAAAAGATGAGGGAAATTATAATTCAGCTGTTCCGAATTTGTCCTGATCAGCTGAAATTGCAGGATTCGAAAGGTTGTTATTAAAAGTAATGAGGGTATTACGGATCATCTTTTGTTTGACTTTAACCATAGATGTTTTAATCTGAGGCTAAGATTTTTAGGAGTAACAATAATGCCTGAGATAAAATGTCCGAAGTGCGGAGAAGTGTTTACGGTTGACGAGTCCGGCTATGCCGCGATCGTGGCGCAGGTTCGTGACGCCGAATTTCATGACGCTGTCCGGGAGCGCATTGAGCAGCTCAACCGGGAAAAACAAAATGAGCTTAAATTGGTGGAAAACAAGGCGGAGATGGACAAGGCGCAATCGCTGGCCTCGCTTAATTTGGAGATTTCTAACCTTAAAGCACAACTTATTACCCTCGGCAAAGATAAAGATTTGGAAAAAGCCCGGAGTGTTTCCGGTTTGCAGCAGGAAATTGAAAAGTTGAAAGCGCAAATTCTGGCCGGTGATAAGGATAAGCAACTTGCCGTAGCCGCGGCCGTAACCTCTAAAAACGATGAAATCGTTGCGCGCGACAGGCAAATTGCCGAACTGAACATTAAGTTGCGGGAGACGGCGAAAGATACCCTCGTCAAAGAACAAAGCTTAAAAGAAAATTATGAATTAAAGCTCAAGGAAAAAGATACGCAGATTGAGTTCTACAAAGACCTGAAAGCCAAAATGTCCACCAAAATGGTCGGGGAAACTTTGGAACAGCATTGCGAAATCGAGTTTAACAAGCTCCGGGCGACGGGTTTTCAAAAAGCCTATTTTGAAAAAGACAATGATGCGAAAACAGGCAGCAAAGGAGACTACATTTACCGTGAATCGACGGAAGAGGGCGTAGAGTTTATCTCTATTATGTTTGAGATGAAAAATGAGATGGACACGACGGCCACCAAACATAAAAATGAGGACTTTTTGAAAGAACTGGATAAGGACCGTCAGGAAAAAGGCTGTGAATATGCCGTGCTGGTTTCTCTTTTGGAAGCCGATAACGAACTGTATAATTGCGGCATCGTTGACGTTTCCTACAAGTATCCGAAGATGTACGTCATTCGTCCGCAGTTTTTTATCTCAATGATTACATTGCTCAGAAATGCAGCTTTGAATTCGGTTCAATATCGTAAACAATTGGCTGAATATAAGAACCAGAATATTGACATTTCAAATTTCGAAGCGGAAATGAACGATTTTAAGGATAAGTTCGGGCGAAACTATCAGTTGGCCAGCGATAAATTCCGCAAAGCCATAGAGGAGATTGACAAGACGATCGACCATTTGCAGAAAACCAAAGACGCCCTGTTGTCTTCGGAAAACAACTTGCGGCTGGCAAACAACAAAGCTCAGGATCTGACCGTTAAGCGTTTGACCAAAAATAACCCGACGATGGCTCAAAAGTTCGCGGAGCTGGAGGCTAAAGAGCAGGGGTAAGGTCTTCCCACGTCCGGTTTGAGACGTTGAATCTCAGTTCTTTGACGATTTCTCCGCTCTCAAACCGGACGGCGGCG
>ERZ779902.994-NODE-994-length-11163-cov-2.955438_pt1 | contig 11163 bp, 13 predicted proteins | sample MGYA00511350_ERZ779902 | MGnify/ENA primary metagenome ERZ779902 (study PRJEB29588, sample SAMEA2146908) | human gut metagenome | biome: human gut; feature: human-associated habitat; material: faeces | place: Denmark | collected 2008/2010 ...
CAGAAATCTGTGGTAAATCGTTCATTTTAAATCCCTCCTTAAATCTTACGGCTGTAATAAATATATTATAGACGTTATTTATGTGGTTGTCAATTTCAGAAAAAACATATTGACTTGAAATCTTACTTGTGTAATAATTGAAATATTACAAGAGTAAGATTTGGAGATGGCAACAAAAAGAAAAGAACCAGAATCACAACGGATTAGCTGGTTCCTTCCGGTATTTTGTTTGCCATGCTCCCGTCTGGAAGGAAACTTGCCTATGTGAAACCGAGAATGGGTGTCAACAAATATGGCAGGGATGGACTGACTTATGAAGGTGTGGGAGAAAACAAGAAATGGGAAAGGATGGATACTTACGGGCCAAAGCTAGTGGAGAATATCGTGCAAGGTACCAGCAGAGATATTCTGGCAGAAGCCATGATGAGATTGAAGAAAGTGGGATTCTCCATTGTATTTCATGTACATGATGAAGCGTTGCTGGAAGTGTCGGAAGGTGAATCATCCGTGGAAGAGGTATGCAGGATTATGGCAGAGCAGCCTTCTTGGGTACACGGGCTTCCGCTTCGTGCTGATGGCTACGAGTGCCAATTTTGTAAAAAGGATTAGGAGGGATTGCAGGATGAAACTGTATATTTCAACAGGAAATTCTCGAATGGAAAAGAAGTGGAATGGACAGGAGATGGAGTTTAGTGTGTTTTTGGAGCGTCTCTCTCATACTGTCCGTACCAGTGAAACGATGGAACAGTATCGGAAACTGAGCAAGGCAAAGCAGGATTCTGGGTGGTTTTGTGCTTGGAATGCTGAAGGGCGGTAGAAGAAAGAAAGCAAATGTATTATTCCGTTCTGGTCTGACTTTGGATATGGATTATGCCACAGAGGATATTGCAGAGCAGATAGAGCAGTTTTTTGATTTTAGATGCCTAATCTATTCTACCCATAAACACACACCGGAGAAACCAAGGCTCCGTCTGATTATTCCGTTATCAAGGACCGTATCGCCGGATGAATATGCAGCAGTGGCAAGAAAAGTGGCAGAGGATATCGGTATGGAGTTGTTTGATGATACAGCATACGAACCAAGCCGCCTCATGTATTGGCCTTCCACCTCCGCAGATGGAGAATTCTTTTTCCGTGATATTCCGGGAAAGTTTTTGAATCCGGATTCCGTATTATACAAAGGGGATTTTCATCTGCAGAAGTATTACACCCCTGAAAACAAAAGAAACCATACAAGGAAAAACAACGGGGAAGTGCAGAGTTATTACATTTCGGAAAATCACGAACCAATTGTATCGCCGGAGGTATGGGAAAAGGTGCAGGAAGTCAGGGAACAGAGAAAGCGTGACAAGAATATCGGGCAGGACAGCACAATGAAGTTCCAAAACCGCTATCCCTTAAGCGGAATGCTGATTTGCCCTTACTGCGGAAAAACGCTTCGGCGCAGACAGGTTTACAAGAAGAAAATCCAATGGCTCTGCAGCACCTACATTGAAAAGGGAGTCAAGGCATGTAAAGGGATAAGGATTGATGATGCCGAATTGCAGGGCTTAAACATTGCGGAACAGACAGTGATTGAGGAGGTGGTTAAAAATGGCAAGAAGCATTACTGTTATACCAGCAAAGCAGATTTCGACTGCGGAATCAGGAACAGCACAGTCAGTGCAGAAATTGAAGATGGCAGCGTACTGCCGAGTGTCAACCGACCAAGAAGAACAGTTATTAAGCTATGAGAATCAGGTCAATTATTACACAAATTATATCAGCGAGAATCCTCTCTATGAATATGCAGGGACTTATGCGGATAAAGGAATTTCGGGAACCAATACCAAAAAGAGGGATGAATTCAACCGTATGATTGTTGATTGCAGGGCGGGAAAAATTGACATGATCATTACCAAGTCCATTTCCCGATTCGCAAGAAATACGCTGGACTGCCTGAATTATGTACGAGAGTTGAAGGACTTGGGGATAGGGATTATTTTTGAAAAGGAAAATATCAATACTCTCGATGCAAAGGGCGAAGTGCTGCTTACCATTCTTTCTTCACTGGCACAGGACGAGAGCCGATCCATTTCAGAAAACTGCACATGGGGAATCCGCAGAAGGTTTGAAACCGGAAAACATAAAATGAGTACAAAGCGTTTTCTTGGCTACGACACGGACGAGAATGGCAAGCTGGTAATTAACAGAATGCAGGAACCGATTGTGGTGCGATTGTATCAGGAATTTTTGGATGGAAAAACAACGGATTACATCAAGAGGATTTTTGAAAAAGAGAGAGTTCGGAACTGGGATGGCGGTACGAAGTGGCAGGCTACAACCTTAATGAGTATGTTGGAGAATGAAAAATATAAAGGTGATGCATTGCTGCAGAAAAGCTATATGGTGGACTTCCTTACCAAGAAGCGGACGCAGAACAAAGGGGAAATCCAGATGTTTTATGTGGAGGATGACCATGATGCCATCATTTCAAAGCGGATATGGGAATGTGTATAGCTTGAAATAAAACGCAGGAAAAAGTATCTGGAGGAGCATGGGACAAACTCCTATTCCCACCGGCCGGAAAGTAATCCATTTGCATCCAAGATAATTTGCGGAGACTGTAATAAGGTATTTGCACGGAAAGGCTGGCGGAGCAGCACGGGCGTTGACCGTAAGGTATGGCAGTGCAGTGAACGCTACAAGGTCAAAGGAGTTATGGGATGCGCCAACCGCCACGTAGAGGAAGAAACGCTGATAAAGGCTTATCTGATGGCTTGGAATGCATTGGTGGAGAACCGAGAGGATTTTATGGAGCAGTGGACGGAGCAGCTGCAGAGCAATAACCTTTTGGAAGGTTATCGGGCAGAGAAGTTCATAGAATACACCGATGGGGCAGAGCCTTTGACGGAGATGGATACAGACTTCATGCTGAAAACACTGGACCACATCAAGGTTTTTGAGGATGGAACATTGTTGGTAGTGTTCCTGGATGGAACGGAGATTGAATGTAAAAATGAAGAGGAGTAAGAAAAGATGCCGATTGGGAGTTGCGATTCCTGATCGGCTTTTTTTCTTGTTCTTTTGAAGATGGTAAAATAAATGGGAATATGGTAAAATAATGTAGAAATTAAGGTGTTGAGTATTTTTAATATATATAATTATACAAACCGTTACTTGCTACAGTTATTAGTGAGGATATGAATTGAAATTAATGAAGGGGTTGAAGATATGATTTTATCTGATAATGAAACCAAAGTTGATTTACTTAATAATGAAGCAATAGCAAAGACAATAGTTTCTCTTATTAAGGATAGTAAAGAACAACCGATTTCTATCGGTATTCATGGGGACTGGGGTGCTGGTAAATCCAGCATTCTTGAAATGGTAGAAAATGAAGTGAAACTGGCTTCTTCAGTGTCAGGAAAGAAGTATTCTTGTATCCGATTTAACGGTTGGAAACACCAGGGATTTGAAGACTCAAAAGTAGCTTTGATGAGTTCTATTATTTCAGAGCTTGAGAAGAAAGAGAAACTTGGCGTTAAGTCTGGGGAAATATTAAAAAAACTGTGGAAAAATATAAATTGGATGACTGTTGCTAAGACTGCGGGTAAAACCGCTTTAGGAATTGCGACAGGTACAGCACCGCTTACGTTATTATCTTCAACAATGGATATTTTAAAATCAACCGTAACTACAGAAGAGGGAATTGCTGGAGCAATTGAATCTATTGGAGGTTATTTAAGTGACGCAAAAATCACAGAGGACATATCAAGTAATAAAGAATTTTCAGAGTTTCAGGAAAATTTTGCCGAACTGCTAGAAGATGCAGCTATTGAGAAACTTATTGTTTTAATTGATGATCTTGACAGATGTTTACCTGATGTGGCGATTAATACGTTAGAGGCTGTAAGACTGTTTATGTTTACGGAAAAAACAGCATTTGTAATTGCAGCAGACGAGGGAATGATTCGCTATGCGGTTAAAAAACATTTTCCCGATGCAACAGATGAAAATAAGTTTAATGCAGGTGAGGCCTTTGCAAATAAGTATTTGGAAAAGTTGATTCAAGTTCCGTTTAGAATTCCAGCATTAGGTGAGGTAGAAGCGTGTATATACATAATGCTTCTTATGGTGGGTTCTGTTTTGCCAGATGAAAATGAAAACTATAAAAAGCTGAGAGAAGAGGGATTATCTAGAATCAGAAAGCCTTGGAATGTAGAAAGTCTTACGGTTGATGACGTGAAAGAAATTCTTGGAAATGATTATGAAAAGTCATCGAAGGAAGTATTAATTGCCACTCAAATATGCCATTTATTAGCACAAAATACAGATGGAAATCCTAGAAAGATAAAAAGGTTTGTAAATATGCTCTTGTTACGTTATGAGATTGCTAAGAATCGTGGCTTTGGAGACGAACTGGAACTTGCGATTTTGGCAAAGATGATGTTGGCAGAATACTATGAACCAGATTTTTATAAGGCATTACCTAATCATTTGGATTCTGAAGGGAAATGGGATGAAGTTCCTGAAATACTAGCTGATATAAAAACTATGGTCGAAGATAAGAAAACAGTAGAAGCAAAAGAGCGATGGTATGATTTAAACAAGATTTGGAAGTGGATTACTACAGAACCAGAAATTACAGATAAGGACTTAAGACCGTATTATTATGCATGTAAAGAAAAAATGGATTATTTTTCAGGTAAAACTTCTAAAAATGATCTATCAGAAATAGTTGAGCTACTTTTTAGAGATGAAATGATTATTGTAGGTCGTGTTGAAGATTTGAAAAATTTGACAAATCAAGAATCAGATCAAGTGTTCGGAATTGTTGCTCAAAAAATTATGGAAAAAGGGCAATTTGATATGAAACCAAAAGGGATTGATGGTTTGATTGTATTGGTACAGAATAAGCCGGAACTCCGTAAAAGTTTAGTTGATTTTATAGATGCTATTCCTGTAGATAAGGCTGGAGTGTGGATTATACATGGCTGGGATAAAGCAATTCCAAAAGATTGTGATGAAAGAAAAGGAGTAAATCAATATTTTGATAAATTGAAAAGCAGTGGGACGGCAATTGTTAAAGCAGCTTTAAAGAAGATGTGAGGTAATTAATAAATGGGAACATCAACACATAATGGAGGACAAAAAGGTGGAACACCTTTGGTACCGTCATGGTTAGAGCAACCAGATGTAAATCCACAAAATGAAAATGGACTTGGTCCCGATGGTAGTCAAATTCCACCAGTGGGTGATGTGGATCGCTTTAGAACACCACGAGGAGAGTTCACGAGGTATATAAATTCAGGAGGACGGGATAGCAGTTTAGGCCGTAAAAGTGTCTCTAATTACATAAGAAATTCTTTGGGTGGTAGTTCAAATGCGACACAGAGAATGGGAGCTGCTAGAAGCAGTTCTGCAAGATTATTAAATGTTGCAGGTGTATTTGCTTCAGGTGGTGCAAGGGCTGTTGAACAGTATCTTTCTATAGAGAATCTCTCACATAAGACAGCTAGTGACGCATTTATAGCTATTACAGACTTTATCTGTCCAGATGGGGGACCACAAGATGAAGGCATTGCGAGGTCGGCTTATATTTCCGCAATCGAAGAATCACCAGAAATAGCTACAATTAAATTTGAGGATTTGACTTCAGAGCAGATTATGGTGATTGTGGAACGCACCATGGCAAATGCGATATTTAATAGAATCACGAATGATATTGGTAACAAGATTATATTGTTGCCGCAAGAACGAGCTATATCAGACAGATTAATTGTTCAAATGAAGGATTTTGTTAAGGGTTCTGTATCGGATGCTGTTATCAATTTAGATATCAAGGCTGGAAATATTCGACAAGGTGATTCTTTAAGAATAGTGGACTGGGTGTATAAGGCAGCGTTTGAAATTATGGTAAGTGCAGGTGAAAATGAATGAGTCGATATAAATTAAGAGCAAATTATGATATTGAAAATATAGATTCGCAGAAAATGGATGGCACAGTTATTGTTGATGTCCCTATGCTTTCTAATGGCGAACTAAACTATGGATTAAGCCACATTAAGAAAAAATTATATGAAGAAAATGTGTATCCCTCTGAAATTGGATTTGATATCATGTCGCTTGCAACAATGGTTTATATGGCTGATACGCGAATTGAGAGAGTGGTGCATGGACAGGACTCTTGGACGAGAGAAATTGAACTAGAAATACCGGTATCAAATGTAGAGATATGGGACTCACAGATTCGTACGGTTGAACGTATGTTAAAATTTCTTACAGGAGATTTATGGAAAATTACGTTGTCGAGTAGAGCATGGCAGTTTAATAATTTGGAGGAAGTAAGAGAAAAATCAAATAAATATGATGAAGTATCATTATTCTCTGGTGGAATGGATAGTCTTATAAGTACCATTAATTTGATGGAGAATAAGAAAAATACCTTGTTAATAAGTCATGCTGGAGAAGGACTTACTAAAAATGCTCAAAAAAATATTGTGAATAAATTTGACTTGTTATATCCAGATGTTTTACATACATGGTTAGATTTGTGGATGGTGTTTCCACGTGATTATATTCCGGCAGGTGGTAATGATAACAATACAAGGAGTAGATCATTCCTATTTATCGGTTATGCCCTTTTTGCAATGACTGGCATGGATAATATCAATGAACTGTTAGTTCCGGAAAATGGCCTGATTGCTTTGAATGTACCATTGGATGAAACAAGAGTAGGTTCATTTAGTACAAGAACAACGCATCCATTTTATCTTTCTTTGTGGAATGAATTATTAGTGGGATTAGGGTTAAATCTATCAGTAAAAAATCCTTATTGGAATAAAACAAAGGGAGAAATGGCAGGGGAATGTAAAAACAAGGATGTTCTTTATGAGACGATGAAATTATCATTCTCATGTTCTTCACCAGGAAAAGCAAGATGGAAACAACTCAGTCAACAACATTGTGGTTATTGTGTTCCTTGTTTAATTAGAAGAGCTGCAATGCATAAAGCGTTTGGGGATGATGGAACAGTGTATACCGAAACGTCTATTTATGAAATGCAGAATAAAAATGCAGAAGGAATGGGAATTCAATTGCGCTCTTTCCAGTATGCAATAGATAAAATAAAACAGGATAGAAATCGTGCTTTATTTTATATACATAAGCCAGGTCCATTACCGCAGGATGATGAGTATTTGAGAGAATTAGCTGATACATATATACGAGGATTATTAGAAGTAGATGCTTTTATACAGGATAATTTAGCACAAGAGGATGAGAATAATGATTTATGATGCACATTGTCATTTAGATTTAATGGATAATATGCTAGAGTTTATAAATGAAATACAGAATTCTGATATGAATTTATTTGCGGTTGGAACTACACCGAAGGCATATAGTAGAGAAATACAATTTTGCAAGAATGCTAGAAATATTCATGTTGGTTTAGGGATGCATCCGCAATTAGTATCTAGTGGCTATGATGATATGCAGTTATTTAAATCTCTCATTGAAAAAAGCCATTATATTGGTGAGGTGGGATTGGATTTTAGTAAAGGATATATTCAGACCAAAGAATTACAAATAAATATTTTTAGTGAGATTGTTAAGTTATGTGAACAATACAGTGAAAAAGTGATTTCTATTCATTCACTTAAATCGACAAGTACGGTAATTGAAATTTTAAGAACATACAAAAGACAAAAGAGTAATAAATATATATTTCATTGGTTTACAGGTTCTATGCCACAATTAGAAAAAGCGATTGAATTGGGATGCTACTTTTCAATAAATCCGGGAATGTTGAAAACAAAATCGGGAATGGAAGTGATAAAAGCTATACCAATTGATCATGTGTTGTTAGAGACGGATGCACCATTTGCACTCAAAGTTCAACACATAGATGAAATAGAAAAGGAACTCAAAAGAACCATGTCGAGGATATCGGATGTAATTGGATTTGACATATCTGATATAATTAATAAGAATTCAAAAGAAGTGTTTTGCTACTGAATATTTAATGAAGAAACATTGATAAAGGCTAACTGATGACGTGCTACTAAGAAAGGATACTAATAGGAGTCACAATTTCTGGTTGGCTTTTACTTAATCTTCTATGATAGTGAAAGATGTTGGATATGGTATGATAAATGTGCGAGTATGCTTAGAGGTGATTTAAATGTATAACTTAACAAAATGTGCATTGTGTGGAAATGAAGCAGAATTGGAATTGAGCCATACAGTGCCAAAGATGGCTGTAAGGACATTAAAGAAAACAGCAATAGGTAATATTCGGAGTACAGAGAACCCTAACAAAACCATACAGGATAGCGAGAAGTTGTACATGTTGTGTGGAGATTGCGAGGATTTATTTAGTGAAAAAGAAACTTGGTTTGCTAACAAAATATTTCATCCTTATTTAAAAAAGGAGAAAACTATTTTTGACTACGATGAGAATTTGGCTTACTTTATAACTTCTGTTAATTGGAGAAGTCTTTATTTGGATATTTTAGATTTTGTTGAGAATTCAGTGGTTGGTATAGATGCGTTGGAATGTTTGATTGAATCTGAAAAAATAATGAATGAATTCCTGCGAGGAAAACGTAATGATTTAGGGAAAATAGAAAATCACATTTTCTTTTTTGATGACATAAAAGAATTATCTGTTGGTGCGAGCAATTTTGCAGATTTGAAACCGCATGCGACTTTTCATAGAGGGATAGGTAGTTACACTTTTTGTTACGAAGATGAAAAGACCTATGGTACTTTAACAAATATGATGGGAGTAATACTTGTTACTCTTTATCATAAAGGGCAAAGAGAAGTATGGAATAATACAGAGATTTTGAATGGCGTGGGGCGTATTGAAGCGAAAGATCAGCAGATACAGAGTGTTTTTGGAAATGAGTTAATACATATCATGGAAACAGCAAAGAAAGCATCTGAAGCTATGAGTGTAGCACAACAAAAGAAAGCAGAGGATAGAATAAAGGCTGCTGGAGAAGATGTAAAAAATTATTCAGTTTTTCAAGACTGGATGAATGATATGGATTTAAAGAACAGAATCACAGATAAGTGATACAGAAGTGGGGGTAAAGGCTATCCCCATAAGAGGGGTATAAACCTTTTCGCAAAAGATGACGATTTCGCTATTTAGTATAAGAAGTAACTTTCACCGCATGTGGAGACGGTTGTTAAATTATCCCTCAAAAAAGATACACCTAAGATTGAGGTTACAATGGAGCCTGATGAAGAGAGTAATTATACACCAGAGGAAAAGGCTACTTATTCAAAGATTAAGGAATATGTGAAGTAAAAGTATGGTGTGAATGTGCATACTTCTTATATTGCACAGGTAAAGCGGATGTGTGGTCTGGACATGGGTGAGAATTATAATAAGTCCAAGAAAGAAAATCCAGAGGTAAAGCAGTGTCCGCAGGAGAAGGTGGAGTATATTAAGGATGCGTTGAGGTATTTTAAATTGATTTAGCAAAATTGATGGTGTGTCACGGCAATATCACTAGATACTCCTACAAAGTCTATAAATAAGCCATTTCTCGGCTGGAAAAGAGCTCTACTACACACTTACTACACGTTTTTTAGAGAAATAGGTAGGTATGATTAGATTAAATGGATAATTGACAATATGGTATATGTGCCATATAATAACTACAAAGGAGATTGCATGGCGGACTTTAAATTGATTGCATATGAAAAAGAAAATGGAGAAGTTCCTGTAGAGGAATTTCTTGACTCTGTTAATCCTAAGATGAGAGCTAAGATATATGGTTTGATGGGAATTTTGCAGGAAAAAGGAAATATGCTTAGGGAACCATATAGCAAGCATCTGGAAGATGGTATTTTTGAATTGCGATGCAAATTCGGAAGCGATATTACCAGAGTATTATATTTTTTCTATTATGAGGGAAAAATTATAATGACGAATGGTTTTGTTAAGAAAACACAGAAAACTCCCAAAGAGGAGATACAGATTGCAAAAGATAGAAGAAAAGATTTCATAGAAAGGGTGATGAGGAATGAGAACATTTGATGATATGCTTTCTAATCAGTTGAAGGATGAAGAATTTAGAAAAGAGTATGAAGCGATTCAGCCAGAGATGGATGTTATCAGAGCTATCGTAGATGCAAGAACATCACAGAATCTTACACAGAAAGAACTTGCGGAGCGTACTGGTATTAATCAGGCTGATATTAGTAAGCTTGAAAATGGAACAAGAAATCCTTCTGTCAATTTACTGAAAAGATTAGCGGATGGTATGGGAATGGCTCTTAAGATTGAGTTTGTACCGAAACAGAAAGCGTAATTATGTGACCTCACTGGATTTTGTCTGGTGAGGTTGTTTTATCAAGTTATATTAATGTATGATGAAAAAGATTATCTTATAAAATAGAAAGAATGTAAATTGATAAGAGATAATGGCAGAATAGATATATTTGCATAGGAGAACTAATTATGATAGCTAAAGATATTATTGCAATTGCAACATCAATAATTATAAGTGTGGGTGGCTCTGGAGTAATAATATGTGCATTAGCAAATTTTATTTCAGAGAGAATTGCAAAACGTATTGATGGAAAATATCAGCAGAGATTTGAGCAAGAATTTGAAAAGTACAAAAGTATAATGGAACATCGTAGATATATATCAAAAACTCAATTTGATAATGAATACCAGATATATAAACAACTATCAAAAGCATTTTTCTCTGTAGCAGTTAAGTTATCATCATTTGCATATAAGAGAATAGGCAATCGTATTATTTCTATTGAAGAAGATGATATAATTTCTATGGAAGAAGTTAGTAGAATAATTAGTGTAAATAGTACTGCTCAAAATTTGCTTTTTGAAAATGCACCATTTATTCCTGAGGAAATATATAATGAATATCTTGCGTTAAATGAGCTGGCAAATACCTTGTTTTGGGGAATTATTGCTAGAATAAAGGAATATGAAGCAGAATGCGTGGAAATTAATAAAATTATAACAGAAGATGAAATTGGTATGTCAGAAGATTTCCAAAATAGGTTGAATGATGTTAATAAAAAAGTAAGAAAATATTTAGAAACATTAACGATTATTGCTGATTAATATTAAGGAAGGTGGAAATACACCTTCTTTTTTTAGTTTGCGCGCCATGGGCGCGCTCTAACGGG
>ERZ779902.1006-NODE-1006-length-11084-cov-5.241454_pt1 | contig 11084 bp, 6 predicted proteins | sample MGYA00511350_ERZ779902 | MGnify/ENA primary metagenome ERZ779902 (study PRJEB29588, sample SAMEA2146908) | human gut metagenome | biome: human gut; feature: human-associated habitat; material: faeces | place: Denmark | collected 2008/2010 ...
TGACGGCGGTGGCGGCAACCACGGTTATCACTATATTTTTCACTTCGTTGATGAATATGCTTCCGGCCTCCTGTGTTTGTTGCAACTTCAAGCTTTTCATTTGCACGCCGAACAAATCCGCTTGCACATCTTCCCATTCCCATCGCCGGCGTTGCTCGCAGTCTTGTAGCTTAATCTCTTGCATGGCAGTGATGAATTGGTAGGTCTTGTTGCTGTTTTCTGCCTGTTTTTCGAATAATTCATAATCCAGAATCTTTCTTTTTTTCAGAAACAAGGCAATCCATAAAGCATAAAGAACGCTTGCAAGCAGAAAGATGCAGAAAATGGCCAGATTATAGCTGAATAATACACAGCCGAACACCACGAAACTGAGCAGCGAGAACGTGACGTTCAGCATTTGGGTGGTGAGAAACTTCTCTATCCTGTTGTGGTCGTTCATGCGTTGCATCAGGTCACCCATCAGTTTGGTGTCGAAGAACGACATAGGGAGTTTGAGCAATTTGATGAAAAAGTCGGAAACCAACGAAATATTGATTCGCATACTGATATGCAGCAAAATCCATCGGCGGATAAAGTCGACCGAAGCACGGCTGATGGTCAGTATCAGTTGCCCCAGTAAGATAAGATAAATAAAGTTCAGATTTTGATGGACGATACCTACATCTACAATCGCTTGCGTGAGGAATGGAAAGATGAGCTGCAGCAGACACCCCACCAACGCTCCTAGTATGATTTGTCCGAAGTAGCGGCGGTGCTGTCTGAGGTAACCCAGCAGAAAACGGAAAGAGCGTTTGTCTTTTGTTGTTTCTTCCTGCTGTTCATAAAAGGCAGGAGTAGGCTGTAAAAACATGACTATTCCTTTTTCTTCTCCATTAGACCGGGTGCTAAGCCAATGTTCCTTAAATTCCCTATCGTCATAGGTTACAAGTCCCTTTCCGGGGTCGGCAATATAGAATGTTTTACCTTTCTTTATTTGATAGAGAACTACGAAATGGTTTTGATTCCAATGCAGGATGCAGGGTAATGGAGCTTCGTGCAGTTGTTCTATTGTTACTCGTCCGCACGTGGTGTGCAGCCCCAGGCGGGTTGCCGCATCGCTGATGCCCAGTAGTGACACGCCTTCGTTGGTAGCAAAGCAGTAGTGGGAAAGAGTATCTTGTGAATACTCTTTCCCATGGTATTTGCATATCATTTGCAGGCAGGCAATGCCGCACTGCATGGAATCGTGCTGGTGGTAAACGTGGAATTTGCTCATGATGGTACGTTAATTTACTCCATATCTTGAAGTATCCACTTCTTTAGGAGTTCTATCTTGGAATCCGTTGAATTTGTAGGTAAAACTCAATGTGATATTGCGTTGATAGAAATTTTGGTTGAGGTTTTGATACTGTTTGTCAAATCTTACCTTTACTTTGGGATACAAGGATTCAAAAATGTCATTGCATTGTAGGCTGACTATTGCTTTATCTTTTGCAAAAGTATATCTCAAACCGGTGTTGATGCACCAGTTATCTTCTAAATCCCAGATTCCCTGTATGCTGGGAGTTCTGTAGAAAGCCATAAGATTCATGGTTATATTGGGCTTTTTTGATATGAAGATAGTGTTGTAAGCCATTAACAATCCGGTCCATTTATTTCTGTTGTATGCAAGTTGAAACCATTCGTTGCTTTTATAACGTTCGTTGTATATGTTAGCAATCAGGTTTGAGCTGACAATATTCCCGAAATTGATAGGAATGGCTGCTGTAAAGTTCAGCAACGACGTGTAGTCTATATTGAAAGTTTTATGCAGTAATTGCAGTTTCTCCGGCGATTGATAGCTTTGGTCTATGAAAAAATCTTCCACCTTATAGTAGGAGACTTGAAAAGTGTATTTATTCTTCAATACATAGGTCAAATTGGCATTGCCGGTTCGTGCCGGTTTTAGTAGAGGGTTGCCCATAGAGATGCTATATTCATCATTATAGGAAGTGTAATTCTGTCTTTGCCAATAACTCGGATAGCTCCTGATGGAATTGTATGCCAACTGGAAGATGTGATTGTTTTCCGGAATAAAAGTAACTGTTATATTAGGCAACAAGGCATTTTTTCTGTAACTGTTTATTTTGTATAATTCACCGATGAGTGAACAATCTATCGACAGTTTTCCTTCATAGAAAGATTTTTGGGTACCGGCATAAATATTTCCTGTATGTTCTTCTGTAGCGAAGGTACTTGTAAAACTGCCTTCATTGTCGTGCTGTCTGTCTACATTACTTTGTTTGTTGTTGTTCTTTACATAGTTATAGCTGGCTCCATAGTTTAATATCCAATTGTTCTTCAAGTTATGGCTCATGTCGGCATACGCTTTCACGCGGTCTATATTCTGTTTTCGCTGATAGGTGAATGCATCTATGGAGTGGTGGTCTTTTATATACTTCATGTTTTGCGTGTTGTCGTCTGTATAGTTAGTGTACTCTACAGAAATGTTTCCCCATTTATGTTTGTAGTACAGGCTGGCATTGTGTAAGTAGTTTTTTCCTTTGTTTAGGGAGTTTGCATCCGAAAATAGGTTGTTCACGCTATATGCATCTGATTTGTTCCGGGGGGCATATAGTCCGTTGTATGACAGTTCCAGTGAGTGGGTATCATCTAAGTTATACGCTATGTTTGTGTATACGTTATGTTTGTTGCTAGTTGATTTGGTACGACTTTCCGAGTCAATGTCATAGATATCGTTTCCCAAGGTATGTTTTGCTGTAGTTGTGCTTTTACTTATTTGTTTGTTGTCAGCAATTGAATACATTAAGTCGAATGACCATTTGGGGCTAGTCAGAAACAAACTTCCCACACCGCTGAAAGAATTTTCATGCTGGTTGGTCCATGTAGCCTGTACCTGTCCATTCATGGTGTATCTATTTTCTTTTTTCAGTACCACATTGATAACGGCACCTTTAATGTGTAGTTGTGGAGGAGCATTGTAGATAACTTCCACTTTCTCCACTTTTTCGGCCGGCAATGTTTTTAAATATTCAATGATTTGTTCGGTACTCAGGCTGGAGACTTTGCCGGATATTAATATGGTAGTGCCGTTCGCTCCTGCTAGGTTGAGGCTGTTTCCATCTGTGCTGCTGATACTGGGCAATTCTTTCAGTAGTTCGTGAGCATTAGCGATTATTTTATTTTGTTTTACTGACTGCAAATCGTAGGTTAATCTATTGTTAATCATCCGAATAACCGGCCGTTCTGCTTTTACGATTACTTCATCCAGTTTACTGTCTGATTCCTTTAAAATTATATTTCCTATTTGTTCTTTAGATGAGTTCAAACACATAGTTTCGTATGCCAGATGTTGGAACATCAACCGATAGGGCTTTTCCGTCATCGGAAGAGTGAACCGCCCTTCCTTGTCCGTTATGGTTCCGGCTATAAAGGTTGAGTCCTGCTTTTGCAGAATGATGGCAACACCTTCTATGGCAACACTGTCTTTGTCTATTACCTGTCCGACAATATTACTTGTTTGTGCATGGCTATGTGTGACATATACCAATGTCAGTAAAATGTATAAGTATCTCATTTTATATGTTTTGGTATGACCCTACTCTATAAGCTTTTCGGCATCTGCTCCTATTGATTATACAGATTAGGTTCTGTACTTATTTAATTTACCAGTAATAAATAGTCATTTGAATGTTCAGTCAGAGGGTTAGAGGGCGCTAAATCCCACTCGTCATCTGTTATATCTTGGGTATCATCAAACCATTCCCATCCATTTTGGGTAAGTACCCAAATGCCTCCTTTTATTTGAGACATTTCATCAAGTAATAATGCATCTTTTAAGTTCATAGTTATATATCTTTGTTTTCTATGTTGCAAAGGTAAGCAGTTTTGTATGGAGCATTTATAATAAAAACATAATCATTTTATAATCTTTTTGACCTGAAACGATTATCTTTGCATTCTAAAAATAGATTATAAAATGAAAAAATATTATTATATAACATTAGTAGCAATTATGGCAACAGTCTGTCTGCAAGTAAGTTATATAAATAGTCTGTATAATCGATATATTGATGAAAAAATAATTGGGATAGAAGATATAGTACAAAAACTTTCTACTCGTGAAAGGATAATTCGAGATGCATTAAGAGTAGGGGTAAAACCTAAAGAGCGTCCTAGAATAATGCGAAAACATATATCGCATATGACTCAGGAGGAAATAGACAGTCTTCGACGTTTACCAGGAGGTGCAGATACTATTGATGTTATAGCAGCTCAGAAAGCAGGAATTGGCGGAACCGCTGGGGAAATAGTTGACCAGCTGATGCAAGATCTTTTATTGAAGTCTGGTTTTCCTTTGAATCTAAAAACGTTGGATAGTCTTTGGAATGTAACAGATGCAGATATACATTATCCTCATCAATTCTTTCTATATAACAAAGATTCCGTAGTTACTGCGTCTGTAGGGAATTTGGAGAACTATATACCTAATTATGTATCTAAGTTCATGCCTATTGGCACAAAAGGCTTGCAATATCTTCAGATAAAGGTAGATATTCCTATGTCTCATTTTCTGCGGCATCAGCTTTGGACGCTGGCTCTTTCTGCTTGCATGATGCTGCTGGTATTACTTTGTCTGTTTTTTCAGCTGACTGCCATTCGTCGGAAGGAAGTCTTGCTCCGCAAGAGGGAAATGACTATAAATGGCACTATTCATGATTTGAAATCTCCATTGAACAGTGTTATTACGATGATGGGGTGGTTGAAATTAGTGGTATCCGATGAGGAGACCAAGGAGATGCTTGAAACGAGTAAAGCGGGTGTGAAGCGTCTGATTTCCAACATAGAGGCTTTGTTAATGACCGCACGCATGGATTGTCATCAGGTGGTATTGAATAAAAGTCTGATTGATGTTCCGGAAATAGCAGCGGGAGTGAAGAAGGAGTTGTCCTGCCTCTATCCGGACAAGCCTCATACCATCTGCATCATCAATGAACTTCCTTCGGGTTTGCAGGTAATGGCCGATGGTATGTATATAGAGAACGTGCTTCGTAACCTGATGGAGAATGCCTTGAAATATTCGGATGCAGGAGTGAGAATAGAGGTCTCTCTTTCTATTGTGGATGAGCGGTTGCGTGTGTCTGTCAAAGACAATGGTTGGGGCATCGCCGCCACCCATCAGAAGAAATTGTTCACCCAGTTCTATCGGGTTCCCCGAAGCGAAGAGCAACAGCAGAAGGGTTACGGCATAGGCTTGGCACAATCCAAATATATTATAAATGAACATGGAGGGGAAATAATGATGAAGAGTGCCGAAGGTGGAGGAAGCACTTTTACATTCATTATTCCATATCGTTGATTGAAAGGAGAAAAAACGGATTGGGAAAGTAATATAAAACTTTCTGTTGTTTTGCAGGCAATGCCGCACTGCATGGAATCGTGCTGGTGGTAGAAAGGAAAAAACTTAGAGTCTGTTTTTTTCTGTATTTCCTGCGCCATTGCCTTTATATTTATTTTTAGCATGATTGAATTTATATTTAACAGTTACAGAATAACTTCTGGAGTCTAATATATTTTCTTGTTTGATGGATAAATTCCCATTGTATAAATTAGGCTTAAATTGATAGGTATCAAATATGTCTTTACAATCTATTATAATATCTAGCCTGTTATTGAAAAAAGATTTGCTGATATTTAGATCAAATTTCCATTGATTATTAAGTTCCATATTTTGATTATTTCCTTTTCCTTGGAAGCTTCCGTCTAGCTGAAGAAATGTTTGAAAAGGTAAAGTGAATGAATTGTGGAACTGAACCAATGAAATAGGGTGGTTGAAATGTTTAGTTTCATTTAAATACTCACTTCTAAACCATTGCTTTAGTAATCCTAGGTTCAATTTAGGATGCCACCATTTAATTGATGGAGAGAAACTGCAAAATAAAGTTAGGTTGTCGGATTTAGGGTAATTTTCATAAGTGACAAATGCAATTTTAGGATTATTGGGAACCTCTTGGTTTATGTACATTATAATATTTTTTGTATGTTGGTAGTTTGCCATAAAATAAAACCATTTATATGATAGGAGTGCTGTTATACTTTGTTGTTTACTGGGTTTAAGCAGGGGATTTCCTTTCAGATAGTGAAATCTGTTTGTATAATATGTGTTACCGTCTAATTGGTTATAACCGGGGCGTTTTATTTTGCTGTTGTAGCTTAATGACAGCTTAGTATTACCAATAGGCATAGATATAGAAAAAGAAGGAAATAAATTGTCATATACTTTGCTTTGGCTATCTTGTTTTCTTTCGTAAACGAAATAATCTGAAGTCGCATGTTCATATCTTAATCCCAGATTAAAACTGACTTTGCCTAGTTGATTTGAAAAATCAATAAATGTTCCCCAATTGTTTTCTTTGATTTTATTGTTACTATTAGGTAGAATCGATTCCGTATTTTGAAAAATATTAGTTCGAGAAGTGTTGGTATATTCTTCTCCTATTGAAATTTCTCCATTTGCAACAGGATATGTTAAAATTGCTTTTGCAGCAAAAAGACTATTATTATTTTGATTCGAAGTCGTAATTGTTCGGCTTTCATAATTCTCACTTACTTCTTGTTGTTCTTGATTATTTGTTATTTTGGAGCGTAAATAATCGGCATTAAAATCAATATTCAGTTTATTGAACTGACCTATATAGTAGAAATTTGCTTCATTAGGAGACCCCTTTGCTTTAGATAATCCACTACTGTTCCATTGGTCGTATACATTTCCATTTGCAAATACATGGCTGGAAGTTAATGACCTCTCATTTTGTACACTATGTTCGATTTGATAGTATGCTCCTATTGCATGATTTTCGTTTAATAAATAATTGAAGCCAATTTTACCCATATACATTCTATCTTTTGAACATTTCCTGTTATTGGTGTATAAATTCCATAGAGTGTCAGAGGCTGTTTGTTGTTGGGCATTGATTGTATATCGTTTCTTTTCAGCATTTATTGATAATATCCCGAATAACTCAAGGTCTTTCTTTTGAAAATTCAATTCAAGTTGTTGTCTTCCGGAGTAGTAATAGTCATATTGGTTCTTTGAACTTATATTAAATCCGAATCCATCTTGCAGTTGCTTTTTCGTTTTAATCCGAATGACGGAGTTTGCAGACGCATCGTACTTTGCTCCTGGATTGGTTATGACTTCAATGTTCTTTATGTTTTCGGAGCTTAGCCTGTTTAGTTCATCATTGTTTCTTACTTTTTTCCCATTTATATATATGAGTGGAGTCCCTTTTCCAAATACTTCGATTGTACCGTCCTTTTCGAACAGGCCGGGAATTTTGCCAAGTACATCTTTAGCTGTTCCTATTTTAGACAGAGAACTATTTTCTATATTTGTAATTAATGCATTGTTTTTTAATTGGGTACTTGGGCGATTCCCTTTTATTATGACATCATTTAAAGTATATGAGGACTGGATTAATTGAATTACTCCCATGTCCTCAGTGTTACATTCTAGCCATTTATCAGCATATCCTATAGATGAAATCTTTATGATAGAGGTATCAAGGCCAAAGGCGTATATATTGAAATATCCTGCAGTGTCACTGACAGTTCCATTTATAAAAGTAGAATCTTGGGCCGAGAATAGAATTACATTTGCATATTCTATCGCTTGTCCGTTTTTATCAATTATATTTCCGGATATGTATTGTGAATACAAGCCCATAGGAAGCAACAAGAAGAAAAATATAAGTATTATTGATTTCATAATATTATAATATAAGTTTATCTATTAAACAATTTTTGGGCTTTGCATAAGAAAAGCCATTAAAGGAGAAAAAGGTTGTAAGAACACCCCCTTTATCCTCATAGGTTATTACCAAATATCAGCGAACACCTGTATTTTGAAGAAGGTCATCATTATTAATTATGACTTTTCGTTTCGCCGAAGTTTTTCCTGACCCAAATGAATAAGACAAATCAATCATCACACTGCGTGCGACGATACCGAATCGTGTTTGCCTTGAGAAATTACTATTTTGCACATGCTGTACGGCTTCACGATATTTCTCATTTCTAAAGGGGCTGTTAATATTTAATCTGATGTTCAATTTATTGTCTAACATTCGTTTCTGTACATAGCAGGAATACGTTTGGAACTTATTATATGCTATTTGCATTTCAGGTTCTTGCTGAAAAATACCCCATTGTGCTCCTATTGTCCAATCATTTTTCAAATTCCAGTCTCCGCTTAAATTTAAAGAATAGTGCGTGGCATGTTGTTTAAAGTCGAGTCGCGTAGACTTCATATATGTTTTACCTATTCTGCCGTTTATATTTAAAGATAGTTTATTAGTCGGATTGTAATTAATGTAAATTGAGCCTGTCACTTTATTGTAGCTTCCCAAATTGTCATAAGTATATGCTATTGTTTTCTCATTTTGTTGGGATGGGTATCTGACGATAGCATTGTCTGTGTTTGAGTAGTCCAGCCATGTGGCAAAGGTGACAGAATTAGAGAAATAATAGTAGGATAAGTTCACTTGGTTTATTTTTTCCGAGCGGATATCGGGATTACCATATTCTACAGAGAATTCATCAACTTGCTGCTGATAGGGGTTCATCTGCCAGATGGAAGCACGTTTAATCAGTGAAGAATATGATAAAGAAAGACTGGAATATTGTGATAGAGTATAGGATAGGGACAAACGGGGCATCCAGTCAAATGTGTGATAGGAATACTCGTTCTCCTTTTCATTGCTGTACTCTATTTTGTTATAAGTATTTTCTATACGCGCACCGGCACTGAAGGAAAATTGATTAAGGCGTAGCTGGTAAGATAAATAAGCAGCCCATATATTCTGCTTTTGTTTGAACTTATCTATTTCGTCCTGCATATATTTGTTTCCCTTTATCCATGTTCCTGTTTCGGGGTTCCACTCATAATATAATGGACTGGACGTACTTCTTCTATAAATATCTTTTGCTCCTATAGAAAGAGTATGCTTATTCAGTGGAATAGTATAGTCAGCTTGTACCGTGTGTTCGGTTAACTCACCTTTTGTATTGGCTTTGTGGATGTATTCATTATAATTATCTTTATTTTCAGGGTCAGTGAAGGAACGTTCAGTCACATTGTTTTTCTTATTATCCGGGTTGAATGCATATCGGTAGGTTAATAAGAACCGCTCCCCTTTCTTGTGTGGGTATAAGTTTCTGTATGATAGATTAATCTCACGAGCACCATCATGTTGGTTTATTTTGTCAAATACATTCGAGTGATAATAAGAATTTGAGGGTGTTTGGTAATTGTTGTTATATATCGTATTCATGTTAATTCTCTGTAGCATGAAGTTGGCATCAGCATAGACAGAGTTTAGTGTATCTATGTTGTATTCTAATAGTCCTTTTATCAGATGATTTGTTATATTTCCGTCTGTTTCCCATCCCTGTGTGGTGACTGTTTTATCCGTTTCATTCAGAAATGTTTCTGTATGGGACGATGACGGTACGTGGTCAAGCCGTGTATTATTGAAGCTGTAACCGAAAGAAGCCGATAGTTTGTCTTTGGTAAAAAGAATGTTTACGCCGGCATTTTCCGCAGGATGTGTATTTCCGCCGGCATTCAGAATGATACGGTAGTTATTAGGTTGGTTTTTCAGGGTGATGATATTTAGAATGGAGCCACCCTCTGACATGCCATATCGCAAGTCCGGGTTAGTAATGACTTCCACTTTTTCTATGGATGAGGCAGGAATGCTCTGCAGTACTTCTTTCGGGTTGGAGTTGGCTAAAGTATAGGGCTTTCCATTCAGATAGATGACATAATTTGAGCCTCCTTTTACAGAAAGCGTCCCATCGCCGCTTACAGAGACAAGCGGCACTTTTTTCATTGCATAAAGAAGGTTTTCGGCCAAAAGAGTCTTGTCGTTCTTAAAGCTGTAAGAAAAACCATTGTCGGTCAGTGATATACGCTGTTTCTTTGCTATGACTTCCACCTCTCCCAATTGTTGTGAATCTTCTTCCAGCATAATGTTTCGGAGGTTGATAGGAGATATTTCAGTCTTTATATTCTTTGTCACAGTCTTCATTCCTATACAGGATACGACTATAGTATATTGAGAATTTTTATTTAGTCTCAGTGAAAAAGTTCCATTGCGTTGTGGGACAGTTCTCGCAACACAGGCTTGATTGGACTGTAGGAGGACACTGACAGAAGCGTATGGTATCGGTTCGTTATATAGACTATCAATAACGGAACCAATGACTTCTACTTTCGTATTATCTACTTCTTGTGCTATGCTTATAGCCGGCCAACTGTATATGACTCCCAAAAGGAATGTAATGAATACTTTCGTCATATTGGTTATTTTTTTATGGAATGTTTTTACGTTTTGCGATTGCAAAGGTAAGTCGTTTTAAAAAGAGCGTTTATAATAAAAACATAATCATTTTATAATCTTTTTGATCAGAAACAATTATCTTTGTCGCGTAGAACTGATTATAAAATGAAGAAATATTATTATATCACCTTTATTGCTATGGCTGCAACAGTCTGTCTGCAAATTAGTTATATATTTAGTTTATATAATCAAGATGTGGTCGAAAATATAATCAACATAGATAATAAGATGGCCAAAGTAATAGAGGATGAAAAATGGATTCGGAGCGACTTACGGGCGGGACGGCCGATACAAACGAAGCCTGTGTTTAAAGTGAAATTATTGTCGGACATGACTCCGCAAGAGTTAGACAGTATTCGTAAATTGCCGACTAATAAAGATACAATCAATTTGCATGCAGCTAGAGATGCGGGAATAGGCATAACATCCGGAGAAATTATCTCTCAAATGGAGCAAGATTATTTATTAGCAGCAGGTTTCCCCCTGAATATGCATACTTTGGACAGCCTTTGGCATTTATCAGATAGCATTATCCATCATCCTCATCAATTTCTTCTTTATGATAAAGACACCGTAATGATTTCTTCTGTTGGAGACTTGGAAAGCCATACGCCTGATTATGTATCTAAGTTCATGCCTATTGGCATAAAAGGCTTGCAATATCTTCAGATAAAGGTAGATATTCCTATGTCTCATTTTCTG
>ERZ779902.1018-NODE-1018-length-10985-cov-3.873102_pt1 | contig 10985 bp, 9 predicted proteins | sample MGYA00511350_ERZ779902 | MGnify/ENA primary metagenome ERZ779902 (study PRJEB29588, sample SAMEA2146908) | human gut metagenome | biome: human gut; feature: human-associated habitat; material: faeces | place: Denmark | collected 2008/2010 ...
TTTACCCCACGGAGGAACGATATTTTTTGCATGATGGAACGATTTAAGATTAGCACTCCAGGAACGAAATCCTAATAAATGAGGATTGTCCCTTCCGCAAGAATCCCTTTACTTTGCAGGTGCTTAAAAAAACAGTTTATGAACAGATATAGAATCTTAGCCGGTATCTTCTGCCTCCTGGCAACCGGCAACGTACTTGCCGAAGAGGCAGACACCTTGAAAGTGGTGGATGTAGAGGAAATAACCGTCATTGCCGCCCCCAAAGAAAACCGGAAACTGCGCGAACAGCCCGCCGCCGTCACCCTGCTTTCGCAGCAGGACATGCAGAACGCACAGGTGAACTCCATCAAGAATCTGACATCCGTAGTGCCCAATATGTTTATCCCCGACTACGGCTCGCGACTGACTTCGGCAGTCTATATCCGCGGCATCGGCTCGCGCATCAACACTCCCTCCGTAGGACTTTATGTAGACAATATACCTTATATAGACAAGTCAGCCTTCGACTTCAGCTATGCCGACGTAGAGCGCATCGACGTGCTACGCGGTCCGCAGGGCACGCTCTACGGGCGCAATGCCATGGGCGGATTGATTAAGGTGCACACCAAATCGCCCTTCTCCTACCAGGGGACGGACTTCCGCATGGGGGCAGGTACGTACAATGCCTATAATACCTCGCTGACCCACTATCACCGCCTTTCGGAACGGTTCGCCTTTTCCACCGGAGGTTTTTACGATTATCAAGGAGGATTCTTCCGCAACACGGTGAGGGACGAGAAAGCGGACAAGGGGCAATCGGCAGGCGGACGCATCCGCGCCATCTACCTCCCCTCGGACAACTGGAAGGTGGACCTAAACATCAACTACGAATACAGCGACCAGGGTGGCTACCCGTATTTCTACCAAGGCAGCCTGGCCCCCGAAGCACAGAGCGAGCCGCTGAAGCCCTACATCGGAAAAATCTCCAATAACGCCCGTAGCAACTACTACCGCAACCTGCTGAACACGGGTCTGAACCTGGAATACCAGGCACAGCACTTCACGTTGAGCATGGTCACCGGCTACCAGTTTCTAAAGGACTGCATGGACATAGACCAGGACTTCACCGCCAACGACATCTATACCCTGCAACAGAAACAACGCTCCCACGCACTGAGCGAGGAAATCATCTTGAAGAGTAAAAGCGGTAGCCGCTGGCAATGGACCACCGGCGCCTTCGGCTTCTACCAATGGCTGAATACGGAAGCTCCCGTCACTTTCAGGGAAGCCGGAATGGGGATGCTGAATCAGATGTTGGGCAGTGTCATCCCATCGCAAATACAAGTAGAGATGGGACCATCCATGAGTATGAATATCCTGCCCTCACTGGGCATCAGCAGCCGGACCATGCCCATCGGGGGCAGTTTCGACACTCCGCTGCTGAATGGGGCACTCTTTCATCAATCCACCTTCAGAGATTTATTCGGGCTGAAAGGAGTGTCGTTCACTGCCGGGTTACGCCTGGATTATGAGCGTATGAAGATGGATTACAACTCCGGCACCAGCCTGGACTACAAGGTGGGCATCAAGGGAGAAATGAAGCGGGGCGACGTCGTCATCCGCGAAATAGAGATGATGCCGGAGACGGCGCTGACCGTAGAGTCGCGCTACCAAGGAAACATTGATAAGGATTATCTTCAGCTGTTGCCCAAGTTTGCTTTGCAGTATGACTTTGCGCGAAACAGAGGAAATGTGTATGCAACGGTCAGCAAAGGTTACCGTTCGGGAGGTTACAACGTGCAGATGTTCTCCGACCTGCTGCAATCCAGTTTGAAGAATGACATGATGCGGCAAAGCAAAGAGGCGATTATGCCCAACGTGCCGGATGCCTACAAAGAGCTGGTGGGTAAATACTTCCCCGATGCGGGAGAGAATCCGGATGCAAAATCCGCCACCGTCTACAAGCCCGAACAGACCTGGAACTACGAAATAGGAACACACTTGAATCTGCTGGACGGACGTCTGCATGCCGACGCCGCCATCTTCTGGCTGGAAACCCGCGACCAGCAGATTTCACGCTTCGCCCCAAGCGGACTGGGACGCGAAACGGCAAATGCCGGCAAAAGCCGCAGCCAGGGGGCAGAGGTTGCCTTGACGGCTGCCGTTGCTACGGACTTCACGCTGAATGCAAGTTATGGTTATACCTATGCCACCTTTAAGGATTACATCACCAACGAGAAAGTGAATGGGGAGCTTCAGGAAATCAGCTACAACGGCAAGTACGTACCCTTTGTTCCCAAGCATACCATGAACGTGGGCGGTCAGTACATCTTCCGCATCCGTCCGGGGCACTGGCTGGACTGCATCCAGCTGAACGCCAACTACACCGGTGCCGGGCGCATCTACTGGACCGAGAAGAATACCGTGAGCCAAGCCTTCTACGGCACGCTGAACGGACGTATCAGCTTCCAGAAAGGACATGGACAGATTGATTTCTGGGTGCGCAATGCACTGGACAAAGAGTATGCTTCGTTCTATTTTGAGAGTATGGGGAACGGATTTATGCAGAAAGGACGGCCTGTGCAGGCGGGAATAGAGTTGAGGTGCAGGTTCTGATTGGAGAGCTTTGTCCCTCCGAAAGTAAAGGAAAATAGAAACGGTCGTTCGGGTACTTACACATTGCATACCCGAACGACCGTTTCTATGTTTCTATCTGACAGAGGAGAAGTTATCCTCTATGTACCCAGTTTTCAATTTCAATATTAGGTATTCTTTCCAGATGTTTCTTGTTTTCAGTAACCATTATCATTTGGTTAGCCACCGCTGTACATCCTATAAATAAGTCCAAATCCTCAATGGGAGTTCCTTGACTATATAAGGCAGCCTTACTCCGGGCATAACAACATAAAGCCGAGGACAAAGGTATTACCTTGATATCTTGGCAGAAATCAGTAACAAGCTGCAAGTTTCTCTCCACATTATTACTTCGCTCTGCACCGAACAACAACTCTGCTACCGTAACCTCCGAAATGCAACAATGTTCCCAGCCCACCTTTTCAATATGTTCGTCTACTCCAAATTTCTGACGCATGAAGCGAACACAAATATTAGTATCAAGCAAATATCGTTTCATTCGTCAAAGGGGCTAAAGTTTTCTTCTTTTCGAGAAAGGCGTGATGCATATATATCATCATTGATTTCATCAGAATCACGATTGTCCTTCCAACTACCGGCATACTTTGCAAGCATACGCTTAGTCAGCAATTTGCTATCTGCCGCTGTCGGAATGGAATGACTATTCTTATTCAAAACCTCCTTCATATATTTTCTGAGGCTCTCCAATGCAGTACTGCTATTGATATTGACTATCTCACGAATCAACTCCAATTTTCCGGCTTCCAACTCCAAACTACTCATAATCAATTCCTCCTTTTAAAAGTTCAACTACAAAGTTACATTTTCCTACTGAATATGGAAAAGTTACAAAGCTTTTTTATTCATTGATAGCTCCGCAATGCGGGCAGACTCCCTTCTCCCTCAGTTTCTGCCCGCATCTGCCGCAACGATAGCGTGAAGCCAGCAGCGAAATGCGAAGCCTTTTGAGGAATACCCATACAAAAGCGGTCAAAAACAAGTATCCGACGTAGATAGATGTAGTCAGGATAAAGAAAAAATAACAGAAGATGCAGCAGGAGGCCAGCCCCAACAGATAGAATACGGCCGCCGCCGGACTTAACTGGCGAAACAAATCGTCGAGTACCGCCAGCAACACCACTATAAACAGCCAGATACCCATCAGAAAAGCAGAAAGCACAAGCGGTACCTTGAACGGCGACAAGGTAGGATTAAAATAGAAGTGTTGCCACGTCTCCGGCGCAAACACTTGTATAGATTCGTAAATAGTGGCACAGAACGCCATCAGCAGACATAGCAACAACGGATAGAGACTGTCTATATCATTAAAGTACACCATCCTCAACTGCTTGCGCCGAAAAGCCCGGAACAGCCAGACTGCCACAAACAAGGCAAAAATAATGATAAAATAAGAGGCATGGGTATCACTGAACAAGTAGATGGCCTGCGAAATGCTGTCTGTAGGAACAAAGGCATGCATCATTTCGGACTCCCGCAACCAACCCTGCACTTCCTGCGAATGGGCAAGCTTCACCCATACACTATCCACACTGTCGGCAGGATGGATGGCGAACTCGGCAACCACCACGCGGTCTCCCCGATAAAGCATATTATAGCAGTCCTTCACGGGCAGACAAGCCAAATTCACAGAATCTGCCAGCACTTCCAGATTGGTATTCCAAGTATAATGCCGCTCAAAAAGATAGGCCAGCGAATCACGCGTCTCCTTAGACAGATGTTCATCTTCAAGATTAGGACGGGAATAATGGCAGGAAACTAAAGCAATGAAGCATGAAAAATAAAGAATGCAGAATAGGAGGGAACGCAGTGAACGCAAAGGATGTTTGTCCCTGCCCGCTTCCCGGTACCGGTCATTTGCCAGCCTTTCATTATGTGCCCGTTCCTCACTCCTCATTTTCAAGTCTTTATTAGTAATTCCTCATTCTTCATCCTTCATTAAAGCGGCTCTTCATGAGCAATGACTTTCATCTGGCAATTCTTGCAATCAAAAGACAAGCGGAAACGCTTGCCGTCCGTCCCAACCAAATAATAAGGTTCCCTATAAGGAGAATGTCCTTTCTGATAGGTGGGACACCATCCCATACTGAAACGCAGGCAATGTTTGCAGAACATGAGTACAGCATCCGGAACCGCTTGTGCCTCGTAAGCAGGTGCTATGGACGACAACCCGTGCTCACGGTAGAAACTCCGGGCAGCACCGTTCATCACATTACCCAGATAGGTCAGCGAAGTAGCCGGGAAAGCATGGCTGGTCGGTTTCCAAACAGCCAGCTCACGACGATAAGTAACACGCCGAGCCGCAATCAGCTTATCTATCACCTGCCGGCGCCAGTCCGCCACCGCAGAAGCAGGAAGGAACCAGTTAGCAGAAAGATTGAGCCTGATGCCCGAAGCATCTTCAGACAAATATCCTGCTATCTCAAAAGGAGTATTCCCCAACTTGCCCAGCTGATTACGCAGATTATCCACCTGCGGTGTACGTGCCAACTCTTTCGGATAAGGGAAAGAGAGCGTCACGCGGTTATCATCCTCGTCCGCAGCCGTCAGGCTAAACCCGAAAGAAGTATCTGCCAACTCCCAACAAACACCGATTTTGCGTTCGGAGGATTTACGGGTAAGGATACGTTCAAACTCCTGGTCGAAATTGCGATAAAGCCGTGTACGAGGTTTGATGCGAGGCACTTCCCCTGCCGGATAGAGTTTGTTACCATCCACCCGGTTGATGCGGAAACCTTGCAAATGTCCCTGCTCATCAAGAAAACAGACACCGTCTCCGTTGTGGAAAGGCTTTACGCCTGCCACCGTGAGATATCCCCCGCGCTGTTCCTTCAAAGTGCCCATCTCCTCTCCCAAAGATTTGGGCGTATCGAACGAAGTGATCTCCCCTCCCCTTCCTTGCAGGAAATAATGGGTGAAACCGCGGCTGAAACTCTTGTCCAACTGTGGCTGGAAATCGAAAAGGCAGGGGGAAGTCGAAATGGCAAGTACTCGAAGAAGCACGGGCATATTCCTTGCGACGGGCAAAAATGGCATCGAGCTTCCTACGGTAAGCCGCCGTCACATTCTTCACATAGGTCACATCCTTCAAGCGGCCTTCTATCTTCAGCGAAGTGGCTCCGGCATCCAGCAGTTCTTCCAACACCTCGCTTTGGTTGAGGTCCTTCAAAGAAAGCAGATGCTTATTACGCACAATGGTCTTGCCATCGGCATCTACCAGACTGAAGGGTAAACGGCAGAATTGCGCACATTCCCCCCGGTTGGCACTCCGTCCGAAACAAGCCTGGCTGACATAGCACTGCCCGCTATAACTGACGCAAAGAGCCCCGTGTACAAAGACTTCGAGCGGCACGTCGGGACACGCCTCATGGATACCGCGTATCTCCTGCAAAGAAAGTTCGCGTGCCAACACCACCTGACGGAAACCGGCATCGGCAAGGAAACGTACTTTCTCCGGCGTACGGTTATCCATCTGCGTACTGCCATGCAACGGAATGGGCGGCAAATTCAACCGCGTAATCCCCATATCCTGTACAATCAGTGCATCCACACCGATGCGGTACAGCTCCCAAATCATCCTCTCCGTCTCTTTCAGCTCTTCTTCTTTCAGAATGGTATTGACCGTCACATAGATACGGGCATTATACAGATGGGCATGCTCCACCAAAGCGGCAATATCCTCCAAAGAGTTGACAGCAGCCGCACGCGCACCGAACTTGGGTGCACCGATGTATACCGCATCTGCCCCATGATTCACAGCTTCTATGCCACACTCCAAATTCTTGGCAGGAGCCAGCAGCTCTATTTTACGTTGCTTTATCATCGTTTAGTTACGAGTAACTCACCCTATTTCATTAATATTATACGGCGTCTCCTGATATACAAAATAATTCAGCCAATTGGAGAACAACAGATTGGCATGGGCACGCCAACGCACCAGCACTCCTTTGTCCGGGTCATCGTCCACATAGTAGTTACGGGGTATCTCAATGGGCAGGCCCTTATTCAAGTCACGGCGATACTCTGTATCCAATGTCAGCGGGGAGTATTCCGAATGGCCGGTCACGAAGAACTCACGCCCTCCACGGGCCACCGCCATATATACACCAGCATCCTCCGACTCGGAAAGCAGCGTCAATTCCGGAACCTTCTGTATATCTTCCCGGCGCACTTCCGTGTGGCGGCTATGCGGCACATAGAACATATCATCAAATCCACGGAAAATGGGATGCAACGGTTGCAAGGTACGATGTTCAAAGATACCGAACATCTTCTTATCCAGTGCATACTTCGGCACTCCATAATGATGATAGAGCCCTGCCTGCGCCGCCCAGCAGATGTAGAGCGTAGAGGTGACATGCGTACGCGCCCAGTCGAAGATTTCAGTAATCTCATCCCAATAAGTCACCTCCTCAAAATCCATCTGCTCTACCGGAGCACCGGTGATAATCATGCCATCGTACTTTTCACCGCGCATCTTGTCGAAATCCGTATAGAATGTTTTCATGTGTTCTATCGGAGTGTTCTTGGAAGTATGGCTTTTTATCTTCATGAACGAGATTTCCACCTGAAGCGGAGTATTGGAAAGCAGACGCACCAGGTCCGTTTCCGTTGTAATCTTTAGCGGCATCAAGTTCAGAATCACGATACGCAGCGGACGGATATCCTGCTGGGTTGCCCGGGAATTGTCAATGACAAAAATATTCTCCTCTTTCAGCAACTCGATAGCGGGTAGTTTATCGGGTAAATTTAAAGGCATGAGTTTATATCTATGGTTTAACTTATTACTGTCTACGATTTTAGCGTGTAAAGTTAGGCAAAAAATCAGAGTGTGATAAATAAATTATAAAAGTTTTATCGATTTATCCCTCTTCATTTAACACGTTTAATTACATTTGTACCCGAAACCTATTAAAAGTTATTAAAAATAAGATTAAAAAGCACTGCGGCATCAAGCGTGATACTGATAATTAGCATCCAAAAGCGTAAAAGACTTTTCCATACCGGTTATAGCTCTGCTAAATCCACATTTTTAAGACAAGGTTCATTGAGTATAATTGGGAAAGCGGAAAAACCGTTGCCCCACAATAATAATACAATGAAAAAACTTATTCTTGCAAGAGGAGTCTTGGCTGCCTCTTTATTCTGCTGCATGTCCTTAGGGAATACAGCTTGTGTGAACCGGATTGACGAAGAATCAGAAGCGGAAATCGAGGAAGGGACGACACCTATCACGTTCTCTATCAAAATGGAAAAGGCCAGTACCAAGGTCACAAACACCGCCTTTGAAAAAGGAGACAGAATGGGCTTGTTTGCAACCACTTCCTCCGGCTCCATCAAGGGAAAACGGTATATTGACAATCTGGCCCTGGAATATACGGAAGGCTCCACACTAGTTCCCAAAAAGACAGTATTCTATCCGGAAGGAGATGTGTCACTGGACTTTATCAGTTACCACCCTTACCAAACCGAAGGGGTAGCTGCCGGTACACCCGTTCTTCCCGTATCTGTGCAGATAGACCAGAGCAATGAGAAAAACCGCGCACAAAGTGACTTCTTGGTAGCTAAAGCGCAAGGAATCACCAGTAAAACCAAATCTGTAACCCTGGAGTTCCAACACAAGCTGTCCAAACTGGCAATCTCTCTGACACCCGACGCAAGCAACTCTGCCAATGATTTGCTGAAAGCCAATCCGCGTATCATCGCAACCGGGCTCAAGACCTCGGCCGATTATAATCTGGAAGACGGGACTTTCAGTAATCTTACGGGGACACAAGACATCATAGCCTCCGGCGAATGGAGCGTCAAAGACAACAAACTTACCGGCAAGGAATTCATCATCATACCCCAAACGATAAATGATGGCAAGCAATCCTTCATTATGGAGTGGAGCGGACGTATATACAGTTGTGCAATACCCGAAGTGGAAATGAGTAGCAGCACGCAATGTATCATTAACATATCAGCCATGCAGAGCAACAGCAACGTACTGAGCAGTTTTGCCGGAAAAATCAAGGAATGGAGCAGCCTCCCTCCCATCGACACCGACAATATGGAAGATTACACTGCCATACATATCTCCGCTCTCTCCTTTTCTCTTTCAAATGTGTACAGAATTTATCACGAAGGGATACCCATTGCAGAAGTCTGCAAGGAATATCTCAAATCAGCGTCATTGACTTCCAGAGCCGTTATAGCCTATCCCATAGGCGAAAATGAAAAGACCGACCTGAGCAATGGAGTCATCCTACAGCTTGCAGACCGTAAAGACACCATCTGCGGAGGAAGAATAAGCTGGAATACAGACGACTATGGATTTACCTACACTAAAGGGGAATATACCGGCATAGACAAGCTCTATATAGACAATAACCATAAGCTACTTCTGGATAAACCGGAAAACGCCATCAAAGTGAATGTGGCATGCTACACCCTTCGAGACATCAGAAAAGGAGTGTCTACCGAATACCCCATTGTCAAGATTGGAGCCCAATACTGGATGGGTAAAGAGCTCCATGCCACCACCTACCGTGACGGAGCTCCCTTGAAAAAACAGAGTGACTTGGGAACAGACAAAGCCGGATATTACAAGCCGGACAAATATGACATTTATTTTTACAATGGAGAATCCATACTGGCAGGAGAGCTGGCTCCCGAGGGCTGGAAAATTCCATCGGATGCAGACTGGGAACAGCTGAAAAACTACACCGGCAACGATGCCTCCATACTAAAAGCAGGAGAATGGCAGGCAATGGTATCCGGTGAAGTTGCCCCCGTCAACAACCATACCCGGTTCAATGCTTTCCCGGTAGGAATGTGGTACAACAAAGGACACAACAGCCCCAATAAAATGACCGCCTTTTGGAGTTGGGATCATACAAAGCATACCCTTTCGGAAAGCACCATTTATTTTCTCGGCGAAAGCGACGAGTTTGTATCAAGCGCTGCCCATGTCACCGGCAAGCCCTACTATAAAGCTCTTTCCATCCGCTGTATAAAAGAATAGCCGGCAATTTCGGCATTTCTCATTTCTTTTTTGTATTTTTGTTCCCAATGTGCAAGATTTTTGCCAATCGGACAAAGATAACGAAAGAGAAATGAGAGTAATCGACCTGATAAACAGTAACGAAAAAACAGCTTTTTCCTTTGAAATATTGCCACCACTGAAAGGTACGGGCATCGAAAAGCTGTATCAAACCATAGATACGTTACGGGAATTCGACCCCAAATACATCAACATCACCACGCACCGCAGCGAGTACGTGTACAAAGACCTCGGCAACGGATTGTTCCAGCGAAACCGCCTGCGCCGCCGCCCCGGCACCGTAGCCGTAGCTGCTGCCATCCAGAACAAGTACAACATCACCATGGTGCCGCACATCCTTTGCAGCGGCTTCACCCGCGAGGAGACGGAGTACGTGCTGCTCGACCTGCAATTCCTCGGCATCACCGACCTGCTGGTGCTTCGTGGCGACAAGGCAAAGCACGAATCCTCTTTTATCCCCGTGGGCAACGGTTACCACCACGCCGTCGAACTACAAGAGCAAATCAACAACTTCAATAAAGGTATTTTTGTGGACGGCTCCGAGATGAAAGTTACCAATACCCCGTTTTCATACGGTGTGGCGTGCTATCCGGAAAAGCATGAAGAAGCCCCCAACATGGATACAGACATCTACTGGCTGAAGAAAAAAATGGAAATGGGTGCAGAGTATGCCGTGACCCAGCTCTTCTACGACAACCGGAAATATTTCGACTTCGTGGAACGTGCCCGTCAAGCCGGTGTCACCATCCCGATTATCCCGGGCATCAAGCCCTTCAAGAAGCTGTCACAACTCAGCATAATACCCAAGACGTTCAAGGTAGACTTGCCCGAGGAACTGACCCAAGAGGTTCTGAAGTGCAACACCGATGCGGAAGCTCAGCAAGTGGGTATCGAATGGTGCGTGCAGCAGTGCAAAGAGCTGATAGCCCATGGCGTCCCAAGCCTCCACTTCTACTCGGTAGGAGCCACAGACAGCATCAGGGAAGTAGCCAAACAAATCTACTAAACAATAGATAATCGATAGTTGACAATTGACAACTGGCAGTGTCACAAGTAATAACTTATAACTAATTAACCCGTGTTCAGTTTCAAGGACATAATAGGCCAAGAGGCAGCCAAACAAAGGCTGATACAAGAAGTGCAGGAAGGACGTATTCCCCACGCACAACTTTTCTGTGGCCCTGCCGGAGTAGGAAAACTCCCATTGGCACTTGCCTATGCCCGCTACATCTGCTGTCCCAACCGGACGGAAACCGATGCCTGCGGTACTTGTCCCTCCTGCGTGAAATGGAACAAGTTGGTGCACCCG
>ERZ779902.1021-NODE-1021-length-10977-cov-4.575902_pt1 | contig 10977 bp, 7 predicted proteins | sample MGYA00511350_ERZ779902 | MGnify/ENA primary metagenome ERZ779902 (study PRJEB29588, sample SAMEA2146908) | human gut metagenome | biome: human gut; feature: human-associated habitat; material: faeces | place: Denmark | collected 2008/2010 ...
GGCGCGTTCCACACCTTCGTTATCCTTAATCAGCACAACGTCCAACATCTCATAACGAGTGTACAACTTCACGTTACCACGCTGAACTTCACGGCTCAATGCAGAATAAGCACCCAGCAACAACTGCTGTCCGGTTTGACCGCGGGCATAGAATGTACGTGATACCTGAGCACCACCGAATGAACGGTTATCCAGCAAACCACCGTATTCGCGAGCGAAAGGAACACCTTGAGCTACGCACTGGTCGATGATAGCATTTGACACTTCGGCCAGACGATAAACGTTAGCTTCGCGTGCACGGTAGTCACCACCTTTGATTGTATCGTAGAAAAGACGGTAAACAGAGTCACCATCATTTTGATAATTCTTAGCAGCATTGATACCTCCCTGTGCAGCGATGGAGTGTGCACGACGGGGAGAGTCCTGGATACAGAAGTTTAATACCTTGAAACCCAGAGCACCCAGTGAAGCAGCAGCCGAAGCACCTGCCAAACCGGTACCTACCACAATAATGTCAAGACGACGTTTGTTGGCAGGGTTTACCAATTTTTGATGAGCTTTATAATTGGTCCATTTCTCGGCTAAAGCGCCTTCAGGAATTTTAGAATCTATAGTAGCCATATTCATTTACAATTTTATCATTTACAATTTACGATTAGCAAGCACCACAAGCGAGTGATTTCACGAAGTAGATAACGACTACTGCTGCAAAACCAAGAACTACCAAAGTAGAGTAGATGTTACCAATAGTCTTCCAACGCTCGAACCAGATTTTATTGCTCCAGCCCAAAGTCTGCAAAGCACTCCAGAATCCGTGAGTCAGGTGGAACCACAAAGCTGCTAACCAAATGAGGTAAAGCACTGTAAATACAGGGCATCCGAATGTTTCACGAATGTAAGCGGCACCGTCTGTAGGACCGAATGCGCCCAAATCATGAACACCGATAATTTCGGCAAACTGCATTTTGTACCAGAAATTGGCAAAATGAAGAGCCAATCCGGCAATGACAACAATACCCAGGACAAGCATGTTCTGAGATGCCCATTCCACAGTTTTAGGTTTAACGTTCACTGCATAACGTTCGCTACCGCGAGCTGCACGGTTCTGCATGGTCAACCAGAAAGCGTAGATGATGTGAATTACAAACAGAGCAGCCAGCCCGGCAGTTGCAACCAACGCGTACCAGTTAGCTCCCAAGAATTCACAAATCATGTTGTAAGCATCTTCCGAGAAGAGCGCAACAAGGTTCATCGCCATGTGAAACGTCAGAAACAGGACAAGGGCGATACCTGTGACACTCATCACCACTTTCCTTCCAATAGATGAATTACTTAACCACATAAATGATTTAATTTAAATTATTTAATTGTTAGAACTAAAATTTCTGTTAAAAGCTGTGTCTTCACGATGCAAAAGTAAAGGAAATCTATTGATAATACAAGGAATTATGGAAATTATTCTTTAATTAGCGCAGGAACAAAGGGAAGAAAGCATAATTTTCTATCTTTGCGGCAGAAAACTGTAAAATATACAATGAATAAAATTATCTTTCTACTTCTGAGCTTATGCCTCAGCATGAAACTATCTGCGCAAAACTGGGATATCAACACCGTGAAGGCTATCAACAAATGGCAAGTGCACGGCCTCAGCCGCGGATTATCCGAAAGTGGAGTTATCTTACCCATAGGTATTCCCACTGCTATGGGTATTTACGCTTTAATAAAAAAAGACCAACCGTTACTGAAAGATGCCATTTATATCGGTACGAGTGTGATTGAAGCAGCAGGTATCACATACGCTGCCAAACATATCATAGGACGCGACCGTCCTTTTGTAAAGTACCCCGACAAGGTTCATCCTTACGGAGCACCGGATGCAGACAGCCCATCGTTCCCGTCAGGGCACACTGCAGCGGCCTTTTCTCTAGCAACATCGCTTTCCATCACTTACCCCAAGTGGTACGTCATCGCTCCTTCGGCAGTGTGGGCTTGCGGAGTAGGGTTCGCCCGGATAAACCAAGGAGTGCATTATCCAAGCGATGTAGTGGCAGGAGCTGCTATCGGAGTGGGATGCGCTTTTGCGAATATTTATATCAACCGCTGGCTAAATAAGGTATTGTTCAAAAAGAAATCTGTAAACACCAAGTAACGGTTCACCCTTTCTTCACATTGGAGGGTGTGTCGGAACTCTCATAAACTAAAAATCACCCTCGCCACAGGTAGTTGTAGCGAGGGTGATTTCGATAAAAAGGGAGTTTTGACATCTCCACAGCCCGACTACTGTTTCTTTTTCAGTAATCCCTCAAAGTCCGGTTGCTCCAACAATTCCAAGGCCTTCCTGATACTTTCGTTAGCCTCATTGATAACATGATAATATTCATTCATATCCCATAAATCACGGGCTATCAACGCCTTCATCTGCAATTTCAGCAAAGGCAGGGCTTTTTGATATTCTTCCTCATTATATTCCACGCCCATCTCTTTTCCTGTCGCTACCAATTGCTGAAGCATATCCGACGAAACCTCGAACTTCTTACGGAAGTCGTCAAACTTCTTATATTTAGACAGCCATTCATTACGATGTGCATCTATCTGCTGAAAATGTACTTTCATCAATGCCCCTTTATCGCGCAACTGACGATGATACTTCGTATAGAGCGTCGTATCAATCGGCACAAAATAATCCGGCATAATGCCACCTCCGCCATACACAGTACGTTCCAGTTTATGAGTCTTGAATTTAAGTGAGTCAGGGAAATGGATACTATCGGCACTCAACATCTCCCCCCGATTATAGCGGTCTATCAAATCCTCATTATATTTTTCAATACTTTCGTAAGGCTTCTGGATACAACGCCCTGCCGGAGTATAATAACGGGCCACCGTCAAGCGAATCATAGAGCCGTCCGGCAAATCGATGGGACGCTGCACCAAGCCTTTGCCAAACGTACGCCGACCGACTACTACCCCTCTGTCCCAATCCTGCACAGCTCCGGTCACAATCTCACTGGCAGAAGCCGAAAACTCATCCACCAGCACAATAAGACGTCCATCCCTGAATCCTCCGGTACCTTTTGCAAAGAACTCGCTACGAGGATTCCGGCGTCCTTCGGTATAGACAATCAACTCCTGTTTCTCCAAGAATTCATTGGCCAAATCAATGGCAGCATTCAGATAACCTCCACCGTTACCCTGCAAATCAAGAATCAAATCTTTCATGCCGAGTTTTTTCAGCTCAGCCAAAGCCTTCTTAAATTCCTCATGAGTGGTAGCGCTAAAACGATTGATACGGATATAGCCGATTTTATCCTTCAACATATAAAAAGCATCAAGGCTGTAAACCGGTATTTTATCCCTTTTCACCGTAAAAGGAAGCAGTTCCCCCACCCCACGGCGCACGATTTTCAAATTCACTTCCGAACCCTTCGGACCTTTCAAACGGCGCATTATATCCTCCGTACTCATCTTCACACCGGCAATAGTCGTATCATTCACCATCACAATACGGTCACCGGCCAAGATACCCACCTTTTCAGAAGGACCACCCGATACAGGCTGTATAACGAAAAGCGTATCTTCCGCCATATTAAACTGAATGCCGATTCCTTCAAAATTGCCTTGCAACGGTTCATTCATCTTTTTTACCTCCTCTGCATCCGAATAAACAGAATGCGGGTCAAGCTGTTCCAGCATCTTTATGATAGCTTCTTCCACCATCTTGCCTTCATCCACCTTGTCGACATACAAATTTGCAATGGCAAACTCCGCCAACTGCAATTTACGAGCCGGAGAATCCACTAAAGACTTTCTTTCCTGCGCCCGGACAGCACTGAAAGAAAAAATGCAGGCAATCAAGCCTGCAACTAAATACTTGGTATATTCCATCATTAATCTATTTTCATTCCTTCGGGCAAAAACGGAGTTACATCCTTGCCGAATTGCAATAATTCCCTTACAATGGTAGAGCTGATAGAGGTCAGTTCGGGTTCGGTAAACAATAAAATAGTCTCTATCCCTGCCAGTTTCCGATTGATATCGGCAATGGTTTCTTCGTACTCGAAATCATGCACGGTACGAATGCCGCGCACGATAAACCCGGCATCCTGCTCTTTGGCAAAATCCACCGTCAGACTGTCATACGCTTCCACCCTGATACGAGGCTCGTCGGCAAACAATCCACGAATCATTTCCAGACGTTTGTCCATCGGGAACCAAGTCTTTTTATTATCATTGATACCAATACCGATAATCACCTCATCCATAAAGGTCAATGCCCGTTTTACGACCGAATAATGCCCGATGGTAAAGGGGTCGAATGTCCCCGGAAAAATTGCTCTTCTCATCTCACGCTATATCTTCTTCTATAACAAGATTCTCAATTATAAAGTTTTGCCTTTCCATGGTGTTCTTACCCATGTAGAACTCCAGCAGTTCTTTCACCAAATCGGTTTTTCGGAGACTTACCTGTTCCAAACGCATATCTTTTCCGATAAAATGCTTGAATTCATCGGGTGAAATCTCTCCGAGTCCCTTAAACCGGGTAATTTCAGGATTAGGGCTCAGCCGTTCGATAGCAGCCACCCTTTCCTCTTCCGAATAGCAATAGACAGTCTCGTACACCCCTTTCTTACGGTTACGCACGCGGAACAGAGGAGTCTGGAGAATATACACATGACCTTTCTTTATCAGGTCCGGAAAGAACTGCAGGAAGAACGTTATCAACAGCAGACGTATATGCATACCGTCTACATCGGCATCAGTCGCCACAATCACTTTATTATAACGCAGTCCCTCTATACCTTCTTCTATATTGAGAGCCGCCTGCAGCAAATTAAACTCTTCATTCTCGTACACCACCTTCTTGGTCAGTCCGAAAGAATTCAACGGCTTACCACGAAGACTGAACACAGCCTGCGTATTTACATCACGGCTTTTCGTGATGGAACCGCTTGCCGAATCACCCTCGGTGATAAAGATACAGCTCTCCTCTTTCTTATCCCCTTTCGCATCGTTGAGATGGAAACGGCAATCGCGCAACTTACGGTTATGTAAATTCGCTTTCTTGGCACGCTCGCGGGCCAACTTGGTAACGCCGGCTATCGCTTTACGTTCTTTCTCTGATTCCTGTATCTTTTGCAACATCACATCGGCCACATCCGTATGCTTGTGCAAATAATTATCCACTTCCGTCTTCACAAAATCGCCCACAAACTTATTCACCGTAGGGCCGCCGGGAGCCATATTGGTAGACCCCAACTTAATCTTGGTCTGACTTTCGAACATCGGTTCTTCCACATTGACGGCAATGGCAGCCACCAATCCGTTACGAATGTCCGCATAATCCATATTCTTATTGAAATACTCTTTGATGGTACGTGCAATATGCTCCTTAAAAGCACTTTGATGCGTACCGCCCTGAGTGGTATGCTGTCCGTTGACAAAAGAATAATATTCCTCACCATACTGTCCGGTATGCGTAAAGGCAATCTCTATATCCTCATCTTTCAGATGGATGATGGGATACAGACCGGTAGCCGTCATATTATCATTCAGCAAATCCACCAGCCCATTGCGGGACAAGATGCGCTGCCCGTTATAAATGATGGCCAATCCCGTATTAAGGTAAGTATAGTTGCGCAGCATCGTTTCCACAAATTCAGAGCGGAAACTATAATTTTCAAATAAAGTATTATCCGGCTCAAAGAAGATATAAGTACCGTTCTCTTCCGAAGTGTCTTCCGTCCGGTCAGTCTGCAGATTCCCTTTGGCAAAGGTAACTACACGCACCTTTCCTTCGCGATAACTGCGCACCTCAAAGCGCGAGCTCAAGGCATTGACCGCTTTGACACCGACACCATTCAGCCCGACACTCTTTTTAAATGCCTTGCTGTCATATTTACCACCCGTGTTCAGCACGCTCACCGCCTCAACCAGTTTTCCCTGCGGAATACCACGGCCAAAGTCACGCACGCTGACCCGAAGATTCTCTTCTATTGTAATTTCAATCTTTTTGCCCGCCTGCATCTTGAACTCATCGATACTGTTGTCGAGTACCTCTTTCAGAAGAACATAAATACCGTCTTCTGCATGCGCTCCGTCACCCAACTTTCCAATATACATACCGGGACGGGTACGCACATGCTCCATATCGCTGAGGTGGCGGATGTTATCGTCGGTATATTCTACGGCGGAATTGTTTATCAGTTCGTTGTTCTCTTCCATATCTTAGTAACGGTTACAAATTCTGTTTCTTCACGGCGGCATCTGTCAACCGATGCTTTTCTTATAAGCACGACGGCGCTTATGCTGTTCTGTCTTGAAATACTCCCACTGCGCCTGTACCTTTCCGTTCAGTTCCAGTTCAGGATTGCTTTCGGCATACTTGAATCCCAATTGCTGATACACAGGAATCAAGTCGGAGAATAACAAAGCATTCACCCCTTTGTTCTGATATTCCGGTTTCACAGCCACCAACAGCAAATCGAGCATAGGAGGATATTTATGCATAAACAGCACCTTCATCAGGTGATACCAACCCATAGGCAGCAAACGTCCCTTTGCCTTTTGCAATGCTTCAGACAAAGAAGGCATTGAGATACCCACCGCCACCAATTTATCTTCAGCATCAGTCACCAAGGTCACCATACGCAAGTCTACAATAGGCAGATACATCTTGATATACTGGTTAATCTGTCCTTGTGACAAAGCCGAGAAGCCATAAAGCGGAGCGTATGCCTCATTCATCAACTCGAATATGGCTTGACCATATTCGGCTGCAATTTTCTTACCCGATGTATATTTCTTCACCTTCAGGTTAAACTTGCGTTGAATCAGGTCGCTGATACGCTTATGCTTGTCAGGAATCGCATCGGGGATATAAATCTTATACTCCACCCAGTCGGCATCTTTCTCAAACCCCAACTTCTCCATGTGTTGCGGATAGTAAGGATAATTATAAATAGTCGCCATCGTACTCAGCTGGTCAAAGCCTTCAATCAACATTCCTTCCGCATCAAAATCAGTAAAGCCCAAAGGCCCTTGAATGGTATCCATGCCTTTCGACTTTCCCCATTCGGCCACTGCATCCAGCAGTGCACGTGATATTTCCATGTCATCCAGGAAATCAATCCATCCGAAACGCACTTCCTTTTTCTGCCATGTCTCATTGGCACGGCGATTGATAATCCCGGCAATACGTCCCACCACTTTATCATCTTTATAGGCCAAAAAGTAGACAGCCTCGCAAAACTCAAAAGCAGCATTCTTCTTGGGGCTGAACGTATTCAGCATATCATCGTACAAATCGGGTACGGAATAGGGATTCTCCTTATATAACTCGTAGTTAAAACGTATAAACGTCTTTAGTTCCTTTTGGGTACTGACTTTCTTAATGGTAATAGCCATGTTCGATTTTTATAAAAATTCAGGCGGTAAAGATAGCTGTTTTTAATTAAAAAAGAGGTGATTTTCACACCTTTTTTCATTGTCGGGCAATAAGATAGGCTGTATAGGCCACATAACACACTATCATCAGTACCCCTTCGGGACGTGTAACGGTACGTTTTTTGAAGAACCAGCCCACCAGCCACAACAGCAGTGCAGAAGCAATCATCACCGTCAAGTCAAGATTATTGATACCACCCATCGGTAAGGGCGAGATAGTTGCGCTACAGCCCAACACAAAGAATATATTAAACAGATTACTACCTATCACATTTCCGATGGCGATACCCGGATTCTTCTTCAATGCAGCCGTGATAGAGGTAGCCAGTTCGGGCAAAGAGGTGCCTCCCGCCACTAAAGTCAATCCGATAACAGACTCACTGACACCCAACGAACGAGCAATACCGCTTGCCCCTTCTACAAAGAGCTGTCCGCCAAAGATGAGTCCGGCAAGACCTCCCACTATAAAAAGGACAGATTTCCATATCGGCATTTCTTTTATTTTTTGTTCCTCTCCCGCTTCCTCATTACCGTTTCGGGCGATGGCAAAAGTGTACCGCAGAAAGATGAGAAAGAAAGCGAGCAGGATGAGTCCGTCTACACGTCCGATTATATTTTCAGCTCTGCCATCGAGCATCACGTCGTTGGCACAGAAAAAAAGCACCAGCGAAGCAAGGATGACCAACGGTATTTCCTTACTCATGGTTCCTTCGCCCACTTTAATGGGAAGCACCGCCGCCGTGCATCCTATAATCATCAAAGCATTGAAAGTATTGCTACCCACCACGTTGCCAATAGCCATCTCTGCACTTCCGTTTAAAGCGGAAAGCACACTGATAACCAACTCGGGAGCGGACGTTCCGAAAGCAACAATAGTGAGGCCGATTACCAAATCGGAAATCCGGAAACGCTTGGCAACAGCAGCCGATCCATCAGTCAGGCCGTTTGCTCCCAGCAATATAAGGGCTAAACCGCCGATTAAAAGAAGGATGTCTAACATAAATTTATCTGATTGGATTTTATAATTTGACGGTAAAATTAAAGGTATTATCCGAAAAAGACAAGGAAATGGAAGAGGAATGACGGAGAAAAAGAAAGTAGGAGAAAACGAATAAACCGTTCACTCCTACTTTAATTATAAGTGAGATAATAGTTTTGAAACTATTATTTATTTACTGAAATAGGCAATTTATTGTACTTTAATAGGAACATTAACTACAGTCTTAATACCATTAGCATCTGTAATGGTTACTTCAATAGTAGTTTCATAAACACCAACACCCATAGGCATATCTTCCAACTTCAAGCCATTAGTACTATCTATTGTGGCTTTACCATTACCGGCATCTTTAACTTTAAAGGTATAAGAAGAAGCGCTTGTCGTTCCAAACAAATTGATAGAATCATCGAATTCTTTTTCAGAGTTGCTTGCTTTCAAAGACAAGCCGTTATACTTGCTGCCACTAGTTCCTGCACCAGTTCTCTTTGCAATAGTATATGTACCTGTATTAGCATTCTTATTATCATCTGCTAATGTAACAGCTATAGGAGTTACCACAGCATTATCTTTATAGAATAAGAATGCAGCGTCGGCAAACGGTGATACAAACTTAACTTCAAATGAAGGTATTTCAACTTTCAGTTTTGTATTTGCTACTCCACCAATAAAGTAGTTACCCTTAACAGTTACATTCTGTGCAACTTTACCACCAGCAATAACACCTGTGGCTTCAAGAGTTGGAGTTGCACCAATTGTACAAGTAGCCAATACAGTACCATCTGCTGCCTTTTGAGGTTCAAACTTAATATTTGCCCAATTGAAATCATCTGCAACTTTATTATAAGCATTGGTCATGTTATACTTCTTCACATTAGCACCTGTGCCACTCAGAAGAGCTGTCAGTACATTGTCTGTAAATGCTTTGCTCTTAGACAAAAGTTCATCAAATGTAGGCAATGTAACTTTAACAGGAGCAGCTACTTTCTTAAACTCATTACCATCAGCATCTGTCAATGTCAAGTTCAAAGTATAAGAACCTGCTTCGGCAGTTGCTTGATATGAACCATTCTGAATTACTGCATACTTAACAGTCTTGATATTTTCTGCATTCACAGCAGAAACTTCCGTTTTACCATCTGTGCCATCTGCTTTCAAATCTTTATAATACTTCACAGTAGGAGAAGCATAGATAAATTTAGCAGCTTTATCATCAGCTACTGTCCAGTTCATACGACTAGCAGCAACTTTGGCAGCATCAGCCGTTGACATTCCGGTCAGAGTAGTACCCAAATCGATAATAATCTTACCCGGAGTATCTGTTGCTTTGTAAGTTACTTCAGATACCGGAGTTTCAGGGTCAACTTCTGTTCCTTCAAAGTTTACAGTAAAATCAACTTCAGTTGCAGTAGTACCGTCAAACTTCACATAATTTACTGTCAAAGAAATATTCTTAGCACCGGCTGCAGCAGCAGTAGAAGAGATAGTCATAGTCTTACCATTGATAGTAATTCCCTTATTAGCCAATGTAGTAGGGGTCTTAGTAGTCAGATAAGCATCATAAGCTACTTCTGTCTGTTCTTTGATTTTATATGTCTTAGGAGTTGTAGCAGGAGTAATTTCTTCCGATTCCATATTATCCACTGAGAAAGTAACCTCTTTTCCATAAGGTACTGTTACAACAGCAGGTGGATTAGAAAATCCAGTAGCAGTAGCTACCAATGCACCATTTGCATACAATGCATTAACAGATTTGGTAGTCTCTGCTGCCTCCTGTTCCACTTTTGTGTCATAACCAGTCAAAATGTTACCATCTACCTGAACAGCATAAGCTATATCACTACCTTTATATTGAAATGCTTTTGTAATATTACTTGCAGTAACCGTACTATTAGGTTCTATATCCAATACCCATAAACCATTAGCTGAAGCAGCCTTAGTTATGATACCTTTATACGGAGTAGCCGAAATAGTTGCAGGAGCCTCTGTTTCGCCATCGCTGGCAATCAGCTTAATAGCTGCTGCCGACAAATCATAAGAAGCAGGAGTAACACGAACCACTAAAGAGCTAGGTGTACCTACCAATAATTGATCTTTGGCAATTGCTCCTTTAGGACCGGCCCAATTGCTATTAGCAGATGCAGCTTTACCCCAAGGCAGAGTATAATCGCTAGTTTGCATAATTTCAATTCCGGTAATAGCAGCCAATGCTGTAGGCAACTTGATAGTCTGTAACGTTCCGTTTGCATCCGGCAAAGTAATAGTTACCACACCGTTAGAATTATCAGTCAAGATAGCATATTGACCCACTTTCATTCCGGTAGCCTTACCATTGATGGTCAATTCACCGTCTTTTACTTCTACAGTGTCACCTACCTGACCGACAACTTTACCATTTACTTTCAGATCTTTACCGTCTACTGTAATGGTCACTTCGTCTACATCGGGGGCAGTAGTCTTGATGGTATACGTTTTTGTACCCGTACCGTCAACTACAGTCAATACACCTGTCTTTTCGTCGAAAGTCACACTGGTCA
>ERZ779902.1023-NODE-1023-length-10972-cov-3.691216_pt1 | contig 10972 bp, 7 predicted proteins | sample MGYA00511350_ERZ779902 | MGnify/ENA primary metagenome ERZ779902 (study PRJEB29588, sample SAMEA2146908) | human gut metagenome | biome: human gut; feature: human-associated habitat; material: faeces | place: Denmark | collected 2008/2010 ...
AGAATTTTGCATAACTTCTGACCTTCTTAAAAAATACAAGATTTAAAATCTCTGGAACGTCAATTCCTGTGTCCAACATGTCTACAGATACTGCAATCTGCGGCATCTTGTCCTTTTCTTCAAATTGTTCAATTAAATGTTCGGATTCTTTGATGCTGTAATCAATCTGTTTGATGAAGTGACTTCCCTTTTCTGGGAAAAGTTTCTGAAAACGTTCTACAATTGCCTTTGCGTGCTTACTATTTCTCGCAAAAATAATTGTCTTTCCCAGTTTATCTCCACCTTCTACTTTTAATCCTTCCCTCATGAGATTGCTTAACACAAGATCTATCGTGTCTTTATTGAACAGCCAGCGATTCACTGCTGTATTTGGAATATCTTTCTCCACATTCTCATCATCATCAAATTCATCGTCAAATGCTTCTTTTTCTTCTTCCGATAACTGATCATAGTGGATTCCTTCTTCCATAATCTTTGTCTTATACTCTCTCGTCCGATAATCAACCAGATATCCTTCTTTTACCGCCTCATCAAGTTCATACGCATATGTTGGAACCCCCCGCTCCAAATCAAAGATCGTATAAGTGTTTTTATCAATCTCATCTTTTGGTGTTGCCGTCATTCCTAATAAAACTGCATCAAAATAGTGAAAAATTTCCTGATATTTCTTATAAATGCTTCGATGACTTTCATCTACAATGATCAGATCAAAATGTGCTGGTGTAAATAATTTTTTCCCATCCTTTTTCTTTGTTTCATCAATCGCATTTAACATCGTTGGATATGTTGAAAATATCATTCTGCTGCTTTCTGGATCTTCTTTATTTTCAAGCAAGTTACAAACTGTCAGATCTGAAAGGAGATTACTGTAACTCTTCTTTGCCTGAGAAACTAACGCTTTACGGTCCGCTAAGAATAAAATATTCTTAACATAATTATGTCTGCGAAGTACATCTACCAGACTAATACTAACCCTTGTCTTTCCTGATCCTGTTGCCTGCACTAATAGTAGCTTTCTGTGATGATTCATGATTGATTCACATAAAACCGTCACGGCCTCTTTCTGATATGGGCGGTTTGTAATCTTATCTTGAATCTCTAAATGAATCAGTGGCTTTCTGCTCGTTCTTTGATCTACCATTCGCTGCAGATCTTCTTTTGAAAAAATTCCTGAAACAACCCTTTGTGGATCATCCTGTGCATCGTCAATAACCTGCATTTCAAAACCATTTGTTATGAAAATGATTGGTCTTTGCTGGTATTGATTTTCCAGACAATCCGCATATAATTTTGCCTGATGGCTTCCTTTCATCGGATCTTCACTGCTTCGTTTTGCTTCAATGACTGCCAATGGTTTCCCATTGTTCCCATATAGAACATAATCTGCATATCCTTTTCCACTGCTGTTTGGCATGCCCATAACTGGTACTTCGATAAGACAATCCTTTCCAATCGTCCATCCAGCTTCCGCCAGATCAAGGTCGATATATTTTCTTCTTGTCTCTGCTTCTGTATCTTTATCCACTTCATAACTTCGTCCAGTTTCATTTTCCTCACGAAGTTTGGTCATCTGTGCTCTTAGTTCCTCATTTTCCTTGATTGCTTCTTCTAATTTCTGATCTTTTCCGCTTAGTTCTTTTTGAAGATTTTCTAACTCTTCCTGTGTCTTTTTCTCTTTTCCTGCATCTGGCAGCAGACTCATATCGTAATGGCGGTTTACATAGTTCTCACCATAACAGTAGTCTATCCATTTGCAAAACTGAAAAACACAGCGCAAAGACAGTACAGCTTTATCATAGTTTACATTGGTATTTGTATGTACCGCAACATTTCCAAGTTTGATCGTGTATTTTAGCATATCAAATAATTTGGGCTGAATCAGCTTACGGAAAGAATATTCATGAATCAGGCTGGATATATTATCTCGATATGGCATGGTCAGCGCATCATCGTGGACGTATACCCATCGCACTGCGAGTTCTAATGCTCGTCTTGACAAAATTGCTGCGGTTGACGGAGATATGGCAATGCTTCGTTCCGCTTCTGCTGCCTGCTTTGCGAAGTCTTTGAAACGATCTGTTTGTGCTAGAAAGTCAAAATTCGTCTGCATATAGTTTCCCTCCCCTTGTTTTTCCTGATTCTTTGGTGTTTGGTCTTGGTTTTATTATACTCTGTGTGTTGTTGCTGGTGCAATATAGAAATTTGTGGATGTCAAATTTTGATTTGTCGACTTGTTTAACGAAAATCTCAAATTCTCTTTGTACATCTAAATCTGGATTCATCACTTCAACTGTCCTCACTTTTTGTATACCAAATGCAGCTTGCGAAGTGGAATTCTTTGCTTCAGCAAATTGTCTTTCGACAAAATCTGATTCAAATGAGTACTTCAAGAAATACGGACTTACTAATTCACTATTAGGTTGGATCAACACTACATTAGCAGATAATGTATAGTCATTACGTACTGGAACAAACACTGGATTACCAATAGTTCCAATCTTTCCAACAACAAAATCTCCGTCATGTAAAGTATATCTATTCATATGTTCTTCTAACACTTTAAGACTGACCTTTCGAGCACCTTCGAAATCTATTTTACCTGTTTTATAATCGCAATCCTTGATACTTACATAAGGGATTCCACCTTCTTCAACCGGTGGTGTTCTATGACTTGGTTGTGGGTCTACTGAATTAGCAACTTCTCCGACTTGATGAATCGGATATTTAGCTGTACCATCAAGCGGATTACCAAACAGCTCGACAAATCGGGCTCTGATGAGTTCATCTAGTAACTCTAATTCTTTTGTTCTTGATTCAATAACCTTTTCTATTTTATTTAACGTACTAACAATTTCTTTTTGTCTATCTAAGGAATCAAGATTGAATTCCTCATTCTTATAATCTTTAAAATAAATATGTGGAATTGTTGCACCGGTAAAATACTTCTCCAAATGCATATATTTCACAACATAACATAGATACTCTGGTAGCACATTGCCTTTCGGAAGTAAATACTGCATTGTTCCTATTACTGAAGACTTTGCAGGATGTAATGTAGTTCTTCCTATTCCTGCGCCATCTTTAACAACCGCAACATAGGGCTGCTCCTGATGATAAAAATCCACATTTCCAATATAACCGGATGCTCCATAAATAGGATAATCTCCATCTTTGTCCACCACATCCGATTGTTTTAAGTTTGATGAGCCGCGCTCACAAACATCTTCAAGCTTAACTCTCGCCATCTATCATCCCCACAAATCTCAATTTGTGGTTTCCCCCTTTCCTAAAAGTTCCATTAATGATTTTCTCAAGACTTTTTCCTCTTCGTCAAGAGCAATAATATCTGCAAAAATATCTTTTGTGTCTCTATATGTAACAACTTCTCTTACAACTTCTTTGTATTTATTGATTGACAAGTCATAATTTTTCTATCGACTAATCATCATTTTCTTCCAACATTTTCCTTAATTCCACCAGATTCTTATGAATCTCCACCTCTAATTCCTCCATATCTTTCAATATTTCCTCTGTTGGTGGATACTCTACTGGAATATACTCGATCTCTTTATATTTATTAATAGAGAGATCATAGTCATTTTCAGCAATCTCTTCTTTCGGCACAAAGAAAGACTGTTCTGTTCGTTTTCTTTCTTCTTCCTTTTCTAGATTCTGATACCTCTCAATGATATCTGGAATATCATTTTCCTCGATTTCCTGACGTTTATCATCTAAGGTTCTTCCATCGGCTTTCATATCATAAAACCAGACTTTGTCAGTACCTCCTGCTCCTGTCTTTGTGAACAGTAAGATTGCTGTGGATACTCCTGCATATGGTTTAAATACTCCAGATGGCATGGAAATCACTGCATCTAATTTATGATTTTCAATTAATTCTTTTCGAATTGCCTTATGTGCACGGCTACTTCCAAATAATACTCCATCTGGTACGATAACTGCTGCCCTTCCTCCAATTTTCATGATGCGAAGGAATAAAACAAGGAATAATAATTCTGTTTTCTTTGTTTTTGCAACCTTTAAAAGATCTGCTGATACTCCATCATAATCTAAACTTCCTTTAAATGGTGGATTGGCAAGGATCAATGAATACTTTTCTTTGTCTGTATTCATCTCTGACAAACTGTCCTTATACTCAATATTGGGATCATCAACCCCATGAAGTAGCATATTCATTGCTCCGATTCGAAGCATGGTTCGGTCCATATCAAATCCATAAAACATCTCATGATTAAAATGTTCTCTCTGTTCTGCATTTAAGAATAAATCTTGATGATTTTTACGCAAATACTGTTGTGCTGCCATTAAAAATCCTGCTGATCCCATTGCTGGATCGCAGATGATATCAGATGGTACTGGTTTTACCAGTTCTACCATCATCTGAATGATATGTCTTGGTGTTCGGAATTGTCCGTTCTTTCCTGCACTTTCCAGTTTAGACAACAAGTATTCATATAAATCTCCTTTGCTGTCTCCTTCCAGATTTAACCCGTCAATTCCATCGATTACTTTGGTAAGTAACGCTGGTGTTGGAATCTTAAAGATTGCATCTCCCATATATTTGCTGTAGGCTGATTCTCCGTCTGGATGTAGATTCTTAATAAATGGAAATACTCCGTTCATCATCAGATCATAAATCTCATTCGCATCTCCCAGATTCTTAAATTTACTCCAACGATACTGCTGACAATCAGCTGGAAAGATTCCTTCATATGGAATTCCTAAAATATTCGCATCTCTTTCTTTTCTGGTTTCTACTTCATCTAACTGTTTGATAAATAATAGATAGTTAAACTGTTCAATAACTTCCAATGGATTTGTAATTCCACCTGTCCAAAATATCTCCCAAATCTTATCTACTTTGTTCTTTAATTCACCCGTAATCATCTTACTTCCTCTTCTTCGTTTTCATTTTTATTGTGCATGCCTCTTCAACGCTTCCAGATAAATCGCCCCAAGTCTGCTAGGTTTCGTCTTCTTATGTGTCACATACCCAATATGCATCTCGCCTTCTTCTGCAAGCGGAACTGCGATAATATTCTCTCCATTCAATTCCTTGTCGATCACACCGCTACTGATCGTATATCCATTTAATCCGATCAGTAAATTAAACAACGTTGCCCTATCTCTCACTCGGATGTTCTTTGAACGCACTTCCGTACTGAACATTTCCTCCGAATAATAGAAAGAGTTATGTTCCCCCTGCTCAAATGACAGATATGGATAATCTTGTAAGTCTTCCATTGTCACTTGATCTTTCTGTGCCAGTGGATTCTTGTCACAGATGAAAATATGTGGTCTTGCCACAAATAATTCTGTGAATTTGAGATCATTTGCTTTCATGATCTTCTCAAGGACCGATGCGTTAAATTCATTGAGATATAAAATACCGATCTCGCTTTTCATTCTAGCTACATCATCGATGATCTCATAAGTCTGAGTCTCTCTCAGACTGAAATCGTAATTCTCGCTTCCATATTCTTTAATTAAGTCTACAAATGCATTGACTGCAAAAGAATAATGCTGTGTTGAAATGCAAAATTCCTGTTTCCCACCACTTTTATGTTTATATTTCTCTTCGATCAATGCCGCCTGCTCCAATACCTGTCTTGCATATCCAAGGAAGATCTCTCCTTCTCTGGATACATGAATTCCCTTGTTGGTTCGGTCAAAGATCTTGATCTGCATTTCTTTTTCCAGTTCCTTTAGGGCTTTTGTAAGACTTGGCTGTGAAACAAAAAGTTCTTCTGCCGCCTTGCTGATCGTTCCGATCTCCGCGATTGTTACGACATATCTTAGCTGTTGTAATGTCATAGTCTTTTCCTTCTTTGGTCTTTTTGTATCATTATACAATAATTTATATCATCTGGCAAAGACTAGCTATTTCATATGTTTTTTGAAAAACTGCTCGATCAGACTTAATGTTGGTTCACACCAAAAGTATGGATGTCCGTGATCCGCACCTTCTACCAGATAGAATGTGGCATCTTTTTCTTCTTCTTTTAATTTCTTATATAACTGAATGCTCTGGTTTGGTGCTACCGTATCATCTGCTGTTCCATGCATCATAAGAACTGGTGGTGATGGAAGTTCTTTTTTTACATAATTCATACATGTGATCTGATCAGATAATTCTGGATGCTCGTAGACATTTTTGCTGCCGATTTCTAATCCTTCCGGACTGTCTGGCTCTCCCTGATTTGGTGTTGTTGGAAAGTCTTCTTTGATTTTTACACAACTTACACCATATAAATCTATAACTGCATTGACTTTACAGGAATATTCTTTGTATACACCTGTATCCATACAATCCATATCTGCCGTAAATGCTGTGATAAATGCCGTATTTCCGCCACTGGAATCTCCCATCAAGAAGATATTTTCCGGGTCAATCTTAAATTGCTCTGCATTCTTTCTTAAAAAACGAATTCCCGTCTTTGCATCTTCGACTGGTGCTGGAAATGGTGCGATCTCGCTTTCACGGTATTGAAGGATTGCGGTTACAAATCCTTTTTTCGCAAGTTCTTCCATCACTCCAACTCGTTTGTATACATCCTGCTTCTTCCACGCAGATCCTTGTACATGTAAAATTGCTGGATATTTCTTATCTGGATCTTGTGCTGTTTCTGGAATGATTACCTGTAGAGTTCTTTCTATTCCATCTCTGTTTACATAGCAGATATCTGGCTGATATATGCCGTAGATTTCTTTTCCTGTGATCTTTTTTGTTTGTATGTCCTCTAGTATCATATTTTCTCCATTCCTGATCATCCACCAAGGTTGATCCTGTAGTTTCCATGATCTTTTAATAAAAATTGTTTTTGTATCGAAACTTTCCCATACTCTGATTTCTTTCCATGTCCCTCTTCTTTTAATTTTACCTTAATTTGCAGATATTGTCTCTTTTTTATTGTTCTTATGTTAATTTTCAAGTCAATATCGCTTTGAAACCAGTCATTTGCTTTAAAATAATTGATCTGAATCGTTCCTTTTGATTTCTTATGATTGTCGATCAAAGGAATTCTTGCCTCACATGTTCCATACCCTGCATTCTCTTTATCCAGTTCTAAGTGCTTCTGCTTTGTGATATAAAATTTATTCATTGTTTTGGTACCTGTCATGTAAGCATGATCATAATCTATGTTCATAGTCTTCTGATATTCTTTCGATGAATGAATTTTAACTTTTACATATGCAGCATTTCCACGAAAATATACAAATACAATCGCACAAGCTGTAACAAACAATATACCTATAATACCAACCACTACTTTTTTATTTTTCATCCTAAAACACCTCCATATGGATAGTTTACCATATGGAGGCATCTTAATTGCATTTTTATACTTATTTATTATTTTTTATTCGCGGTTCTTCAATGCATCGGAAAGTCCGACTTTATAAATCTTTCGCACTAACAGCTTATTAATTACCAGATATATAATAATAATTCCTGCATAGATTATCGCATACATCTGCCATGAAAAACTTAAATTCATACCACAGGCAATATTAGAAACCAGTGCTGGATACATCGCGTCCATTAATTTCTTAGATAATGGAACACTGATTAACGCACCAACCGCAATCATATAGAAATTTCCATCGAGATAAAGTTTTTTAATCTCTTTCTTGCGATATCCAAACACTTTCATCAATGCAATATTTTGTGCAGAACGATCGATCATGACTTTAACCATCAGGTACATAACAACCGCAAAGATCAAAACAGAAATTCCAACGATCGTTCCCATCATCGGTTTCATCATATTGATAAATATATCGGAACTATCTTCAATTGCTTTTTTACTTGTCGTTGCATATAACTTTCCAGAATCAATTGATAGTTTCTTTTTTGATACGACCATATTGTAGTAGTCAGATGATGTTTGGAAAAGATCTCTCATGCTGTCAATGTCCATAAATGCATACAGACCAGAAGAATATTGTGTGATATCTGCTATCTGGAATGCATAATCCATTTCTTCTTCCTCGTCAGACAACACAATAGAATCACCTTTTTTCAGATCATATTTCTGTGCCATTGCTGATGAGATCACGACTTTATTCTTTGCCTTTGGAAGGTCTTTGTCCTGACTGAAATATGGATTATCATTTTCTATACCGATCAGGGAAATTTCAAGATCATATCCCCATATTTCTTTATGCAACCCTTTTACAAAGCATGCATCTCCGCCTTTGGGTACTTTTTTATCCGGATATTTATACGTATACATATATTCAAATTTTGTATCTTTCTTATTTTCGTTGCTGATATGATCACACATTACATAGCAGTCCAGACCGATCATCATAACCAACAGTGCAATAAACATTCCAAAAACTACTGTAAACCCGGCTCTTGCCTCACGCAGTGACTGCCTGATCCTAAATTTTGTAAGAAATGGCATATTGCCTAATTTGACTTTTGAAATATGATTCTTCTTTTGCTCATTTCTTATCATAGAAAGTGCTGGCCTTGACAGTTTCTTTCTTATAACAAAATAGTTTACGATCACTGCAACGAGTGGTGGCATAATGATTCCATAAACCAATAGATAGATCAGAAGTTCTGGAGTCAACTCTGGTATAGAAAAATAATCATAACAATCCTGCATCTGTGTTGGAATTCCTATCGGACTATATCCAATGATCATTCCTGCTAATCCTGCCAGAAATGTTACCGTCACTGGAACTGTCAAATAATATTTTAAAAGCTGCTTCTTCGTCACTCCAAGTGCATACAATGTTCCAATAATACTATTTTCTTTCTCAATTTCATGAATGACAAAAACAGATATTACATAGGTAAATAAGATCATAATGATAACACCTGCTACCATTCCAGCAAGTTTATTAATAACCTGATCACCTGCCGCTGCCCCAATTCTTATGTTATCGTCTGCCTTTAAAAACTGAGTCAGATTCGATGTTTCCATATCAAATGCTTTCATCAGTTCTTCGGTTCCTTCTTCCAATTGATCAGTTCCTTCTTTTAACTTACTACTTCCATCGGATGCTTTTTTGACACCATTTGTATAATCCTTGATTCCATCTCTATATGTTTTTAAGGCATCCAGCTGTTCTTTTGCTGATTCTAAGGATAATCTTGTCAACCCATCACTTGACTTTGCGATCAAACTTTTTAGAATATCCGCATAATTATTTTCTGTCAATGATGTTACACCAAAGGAGGTCAACTGACTTTCTGCTGTTTTTAAGTATGCCTGAAAAATCTGATCGGCACCTTTTTGCAATGTTTCGTTGTTTTCACTTAGTTTGTTTAATCCGTCTGACATCTGGGTACTTGCATCTGTAAGTTTTTTGATTCCGTCTTTGATGTCATCTTTCTTTCCTGCAGTTTCTTCCCAGTAATCTTTAAAATATGGATCATCGACATCATCCGGGTTAAATGTGATCTTCTTTAATTTATTTTTCAACTGTTTCTGAGTCATTGCACCATTTAATCGGTATGCATAGATATATTCCTCAGATTGAATACTATTTTCATTGTCTTTTAGATTTTCATAAGCATCTTCTGTCACAAATGCAAGTCCAAACTGTTTGCTGTCTACAGTACTGTCTGATAACTTTTCATAACATGCATCGTAGTCTGGAACTGATCCGATTCCTGTTATTTTATAGAAGTTGCCGTCAATCGTGATCTTTGATCCTGTTTTTAAGTTGTGTTCTTGTGCATATCGTTTTTCTACAACAACTTCACTTTTGTTTTTTGCTAATCGACCTTCATCCAGATTAATTTTATTGACTTTTTTACGATTCTTAAAGATTCTTAACTTACTTCCATCTTTTTGTCTAAAATCAAGATAAAATGTCTCTTCTACTGTAAGCCCTTTCTTTGTAAAGTTTTCTTTTTGTTTTGTCGTTAGTGGCACAAATACCTGAAACTGTCCATCTTCCAGCTTATGTTTCTTTGCCTGCTTTGTAGTTCCATCAACAATCGTATCCGCTGCACCTACCAGACTGATGACCAAATACATACTGATAATAATCAAAAAAGCAAGTGCAAAATAGCGGAATTTATTTTCTTTTAAATCTCTCCATGCTCTTTTTCTCAATACTTTTTCCATCTAAAGATCCTCCAGTGATTTTGCTGGTAATCTTGTTTCATTTTCGTAATCTTCACTGATCTGACCATCTTTGATGATAATAACCTTATGTACCATATTGCGGATTGCATTATTATGCGTTACGATCAGCATGGTTGTGCCATATTGCTGATTGATCTTCTCTAATAAGATCAAGATATCTTTGGATGTTTTCGAATCAAGAGCTCCTGTCGGTTCGTCGCAAAGAAGCAGCTTTGGATTCTTGATCAACGCCCTTGCAATTGCACATCGCTGCTGCTGTCCACCGGATAATTGTGCAGGAAATTTATCTTGATGTTCTGTTAGTCCGAGCGTATCTAGCAGTTCTTCCATATCCAATGGATCTTCCGTTAAAAATTGACAGATCTCTATATTTTCTTTGACTGTAAGATTTGGTACCAGATTATAAAACTGGAAGATAAACCCTAGATTAGCTCTGCGGTATTCGGAGAGCTCATCTGCATTTAATCCTGATATTTCATTGCCATCGACTTTGACTGAACCAGAATCCATAGTATCTAATCCGCCGATACAGTTTAGCATTGTAGATTTTCCTGAACCACTATTTCCTTGGATAACACACATCTGCCCTTGTTCGATGTTGGTTGTGATTCCTTTTAGTACTTGATTATAGCTTTCGCCTGATCCGAAGCTTTTTTTCATATCTTTTATTTCTAAATACATATATAGTTCCTTTCGCTTCTAGAAGTTAGTCTTCTCTAACGTATAGTTAGTATCATCTAACATCATTATAACAAAAGTCTACAGACTTCACAAGATTGTGATTTGAATGACGGAAATTATTGGTGGAATATTATAACGTCTAACATACACACCCTTCCGTT
>ERZ779902.1024-NODE-1024-length-10964-cov-2.627922_pt1 | contig 10964 bp, 8 predicted proteins | sample MGYA00511350_ERZ779902 | MGnify/ENA primary metagenome ERZ779902 (study PRJEB29588, sample SAMEA2146908) | human gut metagenome | biome: human gut; feature: human-associated habitat; material: faeces | place: Denmark | collected 2008/2010 ...
GGGACTCCCATTGATATTACCGACCGGAATTTCCGGACACGGGGTGTGTTTTCGGGTGTCACAGGTCATACGGGTATCGGGGGATATCAGATTAGTAAGTATGCCGAACTCCAGGGAGGATTTGTCCGGATACCTACGGAAAGGAAGTGGAATACAGAAATTCATTTTTTCATAAAATTACGGTTCTCGGAGCAAAAAAGGTGAATTTCTGCGTTTTGAACTGAGCCATAACGCATTAAACAGAAAACCTCAGAAATAGTAACGATGGCAATTTAGCAAAGAAACGCAAGGTAATGAAATAGAATGGTTGCCAAGTCATTACCTGATTATGTAGTAAAGTTTTTCTTTGTGTCGTCACGTTTCACCGTTCTGCGTCAGTTTGCATATCAATGTATAACTCGCTGATAACTAATTTTGTAACAAAAAAAGATTAGATTATGCGAAGTACATTTAAGGTGCTGTTCTACGTGAACGGAAGCAAAGAGAAAAACGGTATTGTTCCTATTATGGGACGAGTGACAATCAACGGTTCTGTGGCTCAATTCAGTTGCAAGCAGAGCATCCACAAAGACCTATGGGATGCGAAAGGCAACCGAGCCAAAGGCAAGAGCAAAGAATCGAGAGACATCAATTTGGCTTTGGATAATATCAAGGCTCAAATCATCAAGCACTACCAACGAATTTCGGATAGAGAAGCATTTGTAACTGCCGAAATGGTACGCAACGCCTATCAAGGCTTCGGAACGGAGTATGAAACATTGCTCCGAGCATTTGACAAGGAGAACGAAGCCTTTGCCAAACGAGTTGGCAAGGATCGTTCTTTGAGTACATATCAAAAGTACCTCACCGTAAGGAAATATCTTGCCGAGTTTATCAAAGTACACTACAAACGTACCGATATTGCGATGAATGAACTAACAGAGGATTTTATCCGTGATTATTGCTTGTATCTGAGAAATGATGTTGGATTAGCTCAGTCATCAGTGTGGATATACTCCATACCATTGAAGCACATTGTAACCACTGCTCACTACAATGGCAAGATTGCACGCAACCCATTTGCCCAATATAAGGTTGACCCCGACCATAAGGAGAGAGGTTTTCTAACCGAAGATGAGTTGCAAGCCTTTACAACTATTGAATTGAACAATCCCGACTTGGAGTTGGCAAGGGACTTATTCGTATTCGGTTGTTGGACGGGAATATCATTCATTGACATTAAGAATTTGACAACGGAGAATATCACAATGTTGGGTGGTTCTCCTTGGATTGTATCAAAGCGACAAAAGACAGGCGTACCGTTCCAAATCAAGTTGATGGATATACCTATGCAGATTATCAAGCGATATGAGCCATACAGAATAAGCAACAATCTATTTAATATCGGTAGCCACGACACTATAAACAAACGCATAAAAGAAGTGGCTAAATTATGCGGTATCGAGAAGCGAACTTCGTTCCATCTGAGTAGGCACACATTCGCAGTGTTAGCCTTGAACTATGGTATGCCAATAGAGAGTGTGAGCAAGATTCTCGGACATACGAATATTACCACAACACAGATTTATGCCAAAGTAACCAATACCAAGCTTGAACACGATATATCAATGTTTGAGGATAGAGTAAGCGGAAGATTTGCCATTTAATTATGTATAGGTATGAAACGAGCTATTGTAACAATTAGCGAAAACGGTAGAGTGAGTATCCCAAGCGTAATGTTTGGATGTCCGAAATGGAATTGGTGGAGTTGTTCGGGGTGATAGCCCCGACACTCCAATCCGCCATCAGAGCGATATACAAAAATGGAACGCTTAACTTGTCAACAACTCAACGATGCGATTTGGCTATTCCTAAAAGTTGGGCTACATTCTACAATCTTGAAGTAGTTATTTCCCTCGCGTTTAGGTTGAACACCAATGAAGCGAGTAGAATAAGAGAAAAGGTATTGGAAAGTTTGTATATGAGAAATAAGAGTGAAATTAATCTGTTTATAACATTAAAAAGTGAGAGGAATGACAAATATTACCAAGCAGAACAAAACAATCTGCAATGAACTTGCGATAATCATCAGAAATTGATTATATTTGCAATCGTATTGCAGAATATATGAAACAGCAAGATTATAGTATATCAGATTGGATTGATGAAAAGGTAATGAGAGGTTATTACACTTTCACTATTGAGGATGTTAAAAAGAACTTTCCTCAATTTGGTGATGCCTATGTAAGAACCTCTTTATATCGCCTAACTATAAAGAAGAAAATTATTTCTCCTTGGAAGGGGTTTTATGTTATCATGCCAATTGAATTTGCCCTAAAAGCAATTATACCACCTGTATTTTACATTGACGCATTAATGTCATTCTTGAACAAGAAGTATTATGTCAGTTTGCTTAATGCTGCATCTTTCTATGGAGCATCACATCAAAGGGCGCAAACCTTTTCTGTTATGACTGAGGCTCCTAAATTGAGAAATACAGTCAAAACAGGTACATCTATTCTTTTCTTCTCTAAGAAAAATATTCCTGAGAAGTATATAAGAAGCCATAAGGCTCAATCTGGTTATGTGAAAGTGGCATCTCCAGAATTGACAGCCATAGATTTAACAGAATTGTTGAATATAAGAAGAACAGCATATCAACGCAAGCGGTAATAGATTTAATAGAAAATGAAAAACACATCGGAGGTTTAAATAGGGTTTGTACTGTCCTAAACGAATTAGTCGATAGTATTGATTTTGACAAATTAAATAAAGATTTCTTCGACCTTGCACCGACCCCTATTTATCAAAGATTAGGATATATATTAGAATCCGTTCTAGAAAGAGAAGATCTTGCAGATATATTTAAATCCAAGTTCCCTCTTTCCTTAACAACGAGAAATGTTCCATTCAAAATTGGTAAATCAACAGAAGATTGTGAGATTGACAAGAAATGGAAAATAATTATTAACCAAGAAATAGAAATAGACGAATGATACCCGAATTTGCGATTAGAGAATGGAATGAAATTGTTCCCTGGACAGAATCAGAACAGGTAGAACAAGATTTGCTTATATGTAGAGCCTTAACTAAAATTTATAAAGATGAGTACTTGGCTTCTCATCTTGCATTTCGTGGTGGTACAGCTCTGCACAAGCTATATCTTTCGCCACAACCTCGTTATAGTGAGGATATTGACTTGGTTCAGATTAAAGCGGAACCTATTAAAGAAACATATGATCATATTAGAGAAGCATTATCTTTTCTTGGAGAACCAAAGGTGAAGCAGAAGAAAAACAATAACACTTTGATATTTAGGATGGAATCTGAAATACCTCCCGTTGTACCTATTCATTTGAAAGTGGAAATAAATTGCAAAGAGCATTTTAATGTATTACCTATGCAGGAAGTTCCATTTTCTGTTTCAAATAAATGGTATCAAGGAGAATGTAATGTTCTTACTTACCAACTAGACGAACTTGTAGGTACAAAACTTAGAGCACTATATCAGAGACGAAAAGGAAGAGACTTGTATGATTTATATAAAGCTTTGACAACCAAAGATCTTAATATTGATAATGTGCTGAAATGCTATCATCAATATATGGATTTCGTGGTTGATCATATTCCTACATATAAGGAGTTTATTATTAACATGGAAGACAAGATGCAAGATGAAGAGTTTTTGGGAGATACTCAACAATTGCTTCGTCCTGATGAAAACTTTAATCCTCAAGAGGGGTATGAGGTTGTTCGCTCTGTGTTAATAGATAGGCTGCAAAAATAAAATAATATTAATATGTAACATTCTAGATCGGATAACACGAAGATAATACAAATAATAAACAAGATGTGTGGTTTAGAGTTGAAAAATAAACAACAAAGATATGACTGAATCTGAAGTAAAAGAAAAGTTATCACATCTTCTAAGTCAAGAATACTTAGACTATAGTGCAATTCTATCTTTATCTAGTGAACTCATTAAGTTCGATAAAGATAATGTTCGCTTTTCTGTTGATGCAGGTGTAATTGATAGATTGGGAAGTGAACTTGTTGCCAAACAAGAAACAGCAGTTTCTGAATTAATTAAAAATGCATATGATGCTGATGCAACATATGTAAAATTGGAATTTAAGGATTCAAATGATTTAGGTGGAACATTAACGATATCAGACAATGGCATTGGTATGTCAAGGGATGAATTGATTAATGGCTTTATGCGTATATCTTCTACAACTAAAATTCACCATAAATTTTCACCAGTTTTTAATAGAAGTAGAGCCGGACAAAAAGGTATTGGACGTTTTGCTGTTCAAAGATTAGGAAAGAAGTTATGTATTAGAACACAATCTAAAGATAATCTGTCAATTGCATATGAATTGGAAATTGACTGGGATAGTTATATTAATGATGTAGATTTATTTTCTATAACTAATAAGATAAAAGAAATAGCACCAATGCCCCAGCCTGGAACAATTCTTATTATTGATAATTTAACCGACAAATGGAGCAAGGCCTCAATTAAAAGAATTTACAAGTATATATCAGAAATAATACAACCATTTTCTCTTTCAGAAGAATTGTCTAAGAAAGAGGAATTTAAAGTGTCTATATCAAAAATAGACAATGATATCTCTGAAGAAATACAAGAGAAACAACTAAATGTTTATAATTACGCAACCGCTATATTTGATGGGGAAATAGATGAAACTGGTATTGGTAAAATTCACATCTCAAGTGATAAACTTGACATAGATGAAGAATTCTGTATTGGTAATGATTCTAATAATATCAATATTCCTTTTGACAAACTTAGAGGAGTTAAATTTAGAGTGTATTATTTTATATACAAAACAAATTTAATTCCCAAGATGCATGAGACAGCTATTCAAAAATTAGCGTCTCAAGCTGGTGGTATTAAATTGTATCGTAATGGATTTAGGGTCTTGCCTTATGCAGAACCTGGAAACGATTGGTTGAAATTAGATGCATCTACACGCCGAAGAACTCTTTTGCCCGTGCATGCCAATATTAATTTCTTTGGATTCGTTGAAATAACAGATGAAAATAATTTATTTCAAGAGACTTCCAGTAGAGAAGGAATTATAGAGAATGAAGCATTTGTTCAATTACAGAACTTCATCTATAGATCGATATTAACAGCTGTTGTACGTATTGCAGAGATACGAAATATTAAAATCGTATCCAACCAAAAAAAATATGACAAAACTCATTATGAAAAAATTGAAATAACGATTAACAATATTGCTACAACTATAGAAGAACTAGACAAATTATGGGATGATGAAATAATTGGAGCTGTTAATACGAAAAAAGCTAAAAAGAAATTTAGTGAAGCAAAGGCTGAATTTTTGAGGTTAAAGAAATTACAGAAAGAAGAAAGGGAAAGAACCTTTCAAGAAAAATCCATGTTAAGGGTGCTTAGTAGTATTGGCTTAACAATTGGGCAATTTATACACGAGATTAAATACTATTTAGTAAATATAAAATCAGATATAAACTTTTTATCAGAGGAACTCAAAGGCAACAATATTGTACAGGAACGTTTGCTTACATTAGAACGAAATTTTTCAGAATTTCATACATACACATCATATTTTAATAATATAATGTCAAATAATGTAGTAAGAGAATTAACCCCTATTGAAATTCGAACAGTTGTTGATGAATTTATATCGTCAATTAGTGCAGATTGTCAAAAAAGTAATATAACCTTTTTGACTCCTCAATATAATGGCGTGCTATTATTTACTAGACCAATGCATTCTTCAGAATGGTCTTCAATATTATTTAATTTCTATACTAATTCTAAGAAAGCAATTTATAGGAAAGGGGAAAAAGGAATAATAGGTATTGAATGTGGAGTTTCTGAAAAAATGATATATCTAGAATTTTCAGATAATGGCATTGGAATTCCTGAAGAATATGAAGAACGAATTTTTGACGAGTTCTTTACTACCACTTCAGCGATGAATTATGAAGATATTGATTCTGTAAATGCAGTTCTAGGCACCGGACTAGGGTTAAAAATTGTAAAAGATATTGTTGAAAGTTATAAAGGGAGGATATTTGTAACTTCTCCAAAAAATCAATTCAATACATGTATAAGAGTTGAAATACCTATGTTGGACGATAAAGATTTTGAAAAATATGGCTTATAAAATTTTATACTTAGAAGATTTAAATCCAGAAACTAAGGTCGCAGAACTTAGGAGTTATGGTTATGATGTAGATGCATATAAACCATCTTCTTTAGAAGAAACATTGTCTAAAATATCAATTGGTGAATATGATGCATTAATATTTGACTACAAGTTAACAGCAAACAGAGAAAAGAATGCTAATAAATTATATAATGCCCCTACAGTCGCTCAAACATTAAGAAGTACTGGCTTTAATGTACCAATAATTTTAGTGTCATCACAGAAAGTTATTACAGAATCATTTAATGCAGACTATACTAGTCAAGATTTATTTGATTTTTGTGTTTCAAAAGAAAACTTTTCTAAAGACATTGAAAAATATTGCAAAAGGATTGACTCATTTATTAAGGCATATAAAGAGATTGAAGAACAAGCATTTAATATAACAAAAATCTTAAAGATTTCTAATGTACAATGGAAAGAATTAGATTATAGATTTAAAGAGCAAATAAATATGGCACATACAAAAACAAATGTATATGCTATATGTAGATTTATTCATTATGAATTATTACGTTCTATCGGTCCTTTAATTGGAGAAGATGTTTTGTCCGCAAGATTAGGCATATCTAAAAAATCCAAGGATTGGGATAAAGTTCTTGACTATTTGAAGCAATATCAATATAACGGGATTTTATCAGATGTCTATAGAAGATGGTGGTGGTTTGGTATTGAACAAATATTGAAAACAATATCTTCTGATTCATTACGTTTATTATCGGCAAATGACCGAGTTAAGATAATAAAAGACAAATTAAACATAACAGATTTAATTCCTATACAAATAGCCGAATATGCACAGAGTGATATGTTTTGGAGTATATGTAAGATTACGCATATTGCTATAGATCCTAATATTGATGGCTTTGATGCCCGTGCGCAACGAAATTTCCCTTGGCAAGAAAAAGAATTTGTGAGTGCATATGGAGTACTTAATGTTGCACCATTATGGCTAAAGAAATTAGATGCAAGTGATAGGCAAGCAATAAGAAAAATAGCTAAAAATATTGCAAAAGATGAAGAATGAGATAAAGAATGACCTAGAAGAACTTGTTAGTCTTATAGAATCTGAAGAAGATTTTGCAAAATTAATTGACACTACACCAATTCAAAACGCAATTAATAGTTTAGCGTCATCAAAAAATTGTTTTTATGACATCCAAAATTTGTCATTTGATATTAATAAAAAAATAAAGAAAATTCATCCAGATGTTGATAAAGTAACATTAATCATAAACAATAAGGTACACTACCAAGACAATGGGGGTATTATATATATTGGAGATTATAATTTGGATATAGTAATATATGGATATAAGAACCGTGATAAATACCAATATTGTTGGCATTTAGATAAGCATATAACAAAGGGGAATGATCGCTATTCTCATCCGGTATTCCATTTCCAAGCTGGGGGTAAACTTGCAGATATAAGTCTGAATAGTCCAGATACATTATATATAGGAATGCCGAGAGTCCCTCATCCTCCAATGGACATATTTCTTGTGATAAACTTTATTTTAGCTAACTTCTATGACAAAAAAGTATATAAGTTTGTGAATTCATTATTAGCTAATGAAAGATATTGTCAACTAATAAAAAAGGCACAATCACGTATTGTAGATCCGTATTTAAAGGGAATCTTTGATCCTAAGGCTCATAATGATTATAATATAAATACCATATATCCTACATACATTCAGTGATGAGACCACAAATATCTTCGTTTTTCAAGCATTTCTCTAAGGATGTAACAAGTATAAATAGGTTGCTTGTTACATCCTACATACATATCAATGAAATTAAGGTAAATAACAACCTCTTTATCAAAAAATATATTATAGAAGAATCAGAAGGGAGAGAATACCAATCCTTTGTATCATTTGTGAAACTTCTATCAAAGTTGGATCTTGAATATAATATTGAAAATCTTATAGAACTATTTGAATTTGTTATTTCTCCTGCGGAAAAAGAGGTAAATGGAGCTGTTTATACTCCTCAATATGTTCGTGAGTTTATTGTTCAAGGTTGCTTTGATAATTTCCCTTTGGATGATTGGCGGAATTTGAGAATAGCTGATATTTCATGTGGTTGTGGCGGTTTTTTTATATCTATAGCAGAGTATCTTAAAAATAAGATAGATACGACATACTATGATATATATAATCATTTATATGGTGTTGACATTGAAGAATATAGCATAGAACGCACAAAAATTCTATTAACTTTATATGCTATTCAGAATGGAGAAGATATAGAAGATTTCACTTTTAATCTTTTCTGTGGGAATTCATTAAATTTCGATTGGACTACCATTCCGATATATAATTTGAATAATGGTTTTGATATTGTCATAGGTAACCCTCCATATGTTGGAGCTTCTAAAATAACAGATGAAAGTCGCCAATATTTATCAAGATGGTCTGTGACAAAAACAGGTAAAACAGACTTATACATTCCATTTTTTCAGATAGCATTAGAATGTTTGAAAAAAGGTGGTGTACTTGGATATATTACCGTAAATAATTTCTATCGTAGTGTTAATGGCAGAGCATTTCGTTCATATATGTCTGCTAATGAATATAGCTTTAAAATAATAGATTTTGGCTCGGAACAAGTTTTTAGAGGTAGATCAACATATACATGTATTTGCTTTATAAATAAGCTGAAAGGGAATGTGTCTTATTGTAAAGCATCGAGTAGATCTTTAAATAATATTATAAATGATAGTTATTGTTGCCTTGATTACAAAAAATTAGATAATGAAAAAGGGTGGCTATTGCAAGATGATTCAATCGCATTGAATATACGAAAGATAGAGTCTACAGGAAAGCCATTAGGAAAGACTTTTGATATAAAGAATGGTTTTGCAACTTTGAAAAATGATGTTTTTATTTTGACTGTAATTAACGAAGATGCTGAGTTCTATTATTCTCAAAATAAATTAGGAGAGATTTTCAAAATTGAAAAGGACATCTGTAGAAATGTCATAAAGCCAAACACTTTGAAATCGGAGAAAGAGATATCAAATAAGATTGAGAGATTATTGTTTCCTTATTCTGTTCTAAATGGAACTGTAAAAGTAATGGAAGAAGATGTTTTAAAAAAACAATATCCATACGCATACAAATATTTATTGCATCATAGATCTGTATTGGCACAAAGGGATAAAGGAAAAAGAGAATATGAACAATGGTTTGCTTTTGGACGAACACAGGCTATAAATATTAGTGGATATAAATTGTTATTTCCATATATCGCAGAATATCCATATTTTGTTATATCAGAAGATAAAGACTTACTATTTTATAATGGATATGCAATAGTTTGTAACGACTTACAGGAACTGAAAGTTTTACAGAAAATATTACGTTCTGAAGTTTTTTGGTACTACATAAAACATACAAGCAAACCATATGGTAGTAATTATTTTGCACTTGCTAAAAATTATGTGAAAAACTTTGGACTCATAGAGCTTTCAGACGAACAAGAAGAAAAAATTCTATCATTAAAATCTGATACAGAGATAAATAATTACATAAAAGAAATATATGAATTAGATTTATAGCATAAAGAATACTTCGGCGTTCACTTGTTGAGGGTGAACGCCGAATTTGTAATCAGCTTATCGCATTCATACCATCTATCAAGTCTTGATAGGTAGCCACTTTGTGGTACTTAACATTGGCTGTGGAAATGGAGTTGAATAATTTCTCAGCACAGTCGATTTTGGCTCGTTCGATGGTTGATAAGTCCATTGATGACATTGAACCTTTGGTTTCGGCCACGAAGAAGATGTGTTTTACATCGTTTTTCTTCATTGCGATTGCCCAGTCTGGAGCATAGTTACCTACGGGGGTAGGAATTTGGAAAGTACGAGGCAATTTTGCGTATACCACTACTTCGTTTGCTTCGTCAAGGTCGTGGGCAAATTGGCGTTCGCCTTTGCTGTCGCTGAATACATAATCGGTGATATGTTTCTTGGCTTCGTAGGCTCGGTCAAAGTCCATCTTGCTCTTGACGGTGAAGATGTCGCTATCGTACTTACCCTCGGTAATGTTGTAGTGGATAGCCTCTACAATCATCGTTGATTTCTGCTCCTTGATAATGCTTATCACCTTACGGATAAACTCTTCGGGATTGTTCTTAAAGAGATAGAGTTTGCTTTGCTTGATACCTTGCAGTATCTTCACAACGGTACGGCGAGTGAGGTTTGCACCTTTGGCAATATCGCCTACAAGGTCGTATTTGACGGTGGAGGTGCACACATCGGTCAGCTCACGCGATTGCGAACGAGTATTACCAAATTCTGTCACTTGGCTTTCATCCTGCGTACCCTCTACCATCACGTAGCGAAGCTGCTTCACCTCCAAATCCTTGTTGATGTATATAATCGCTTTATCTATAAGTTCATTACTATCGTAACTCACCTGATAGACGTACTGATGGTTAATCTCATTCCACAAGGCTTGGAACTCGGCTTTGTCAAAATTCTCGTTTAGCTTATTATCGGGAGTGGTAGTCTTTTCCTCAACAACCATATCATCCAATGCTTTTGGATCAAAGATTGAATTAATCAAACGTGTAACGCCTTCTCCTATTGATTGCAACTTTTGCGGCAACGGAGCAATAGTACCATTGGCCATAGCTTCACGATATTCAGGAGTGATATTCTTCTGATCGTCAATATAGCCGTTGTCCTCCAAGTATATGATGATACGGCTTGCCTCTGTCTCGCTGATAGTGTGTACCTCTTCGCCA
>ERZ779902.1026-NODE-1026-length-10951-cov-1.978341_pt1 | contig 10951 bp, 19 predicted proteins | sample MGYA00511350_ERZ779902 | MGnify/ENA primary metagenome ERZ779902 (study PRJEB29588, sample SAMEA2146908) | human gut metagenome | biome: human gut; feature: human-associated habitat; material: faeces | place: Denmark | collected 2008/2010 ...
GGCAAGCTGCCGCTGAGTATCTTTTATAATTTTCACCTTCTTGACAGGATTTTTTTCTATCAGTTCAAAATCCTCCAGGTAATTGAAAAAAGTTCGTACATCAGTCATATAAGTTCTGATTGAGCGGACAGCAAGCTTTTTGTTGCGTGCCGGATTTACAAAATCCCTCAAATGTTTCTGATAAGCAACGATAGTAAGAGGAGACATATCCTCAACCTGAAGCTTCTCATCATTCACAAATTTAACAAAAATGCTCAAATTTGCTCTGTAGTTATTTACGGTAATCTCGCTGCAATAAGGTTCCCGGTATGAAATAAAAGAGTCAACAGCATCCTGAAGAGTCATGAAATCACCTCCCCGGTCTCTTTATTAACCAGGTCAAAAGCTGATTCATAATCTTCATCATCAAAGCACTCACTGAAATCAATGCGATTTTTAACAATGCGCTGCTTGTTTTTATACGAAGTCATGTTCTTGATATCATTATCATTAAGCCGAAGAAGAGCATCCATACAATCTTTTTCAACAGTATCCTTATTAATGCCTTTCTTATAAAAGCCAAAAGAAACGACATTATTAAGCATTTTTCTTCTAACCAAATCAGCATTAAGTTTTCTTGAATATTCTCTGACCAGCTTTTGACCGCTGTCAGAATAAGGAATGTATTCGCAAGATGTAGCTCGCAGCCGTTCCCAGAATGGAGCATTGCGCCTTTTGGATTTTGGCAGCGGATTTCCCTTTTCGTCATTCTCCGGAATAGTAAGCCGGAGAGTAGAAAAAGTAAGGTATTCTATGATAGGCTCCCAGTTGTCAAAGTACATATCTACACGCTCAGTAAGCGGATCAGGATACTTGTCACGGAACGGATGCAGCACATAGCTCTTAGTTCCACGTCGCATAGTCTGAAACTCAACATTCATAATCGAAGTTACCCTTGGGGTAAGCTTGTTTGCAAGAACAACAATTTCATCATAATTATATGATACATCATTATTAAGATACTTGTTACAAAGACTGATAAAATAAACATCAGAACCATACTCAGAATAAAATTTAAGCCGGGCAAGATCAAGCTTTTTCCAGCTATGTTCGACATAAGCATATTCAAAACAGAAAAAATCATACTTAGAGATAAGCTTGTTATCATACCACAGCTTCAAAAACCAAGGCTTATAACCCATTTCAACAACTTCTTTGCTCTTCAAATAAATGCGCACAAAAACTTTATCCGAGCGCTTGCCAAGAGCAACATAGTCATTCTCATATTCACCACCGGATTTAAAACTGTAATGATATGATACGCCACGAAAATGACTAACCTGCATTTCATTAAAATGATCTATCTGAAAAAATTTTTCAGGAGCAGATAAATAATTAGAATGCCAGGCATAGTCAATACGGTTTTCCTTAACCTCACTAATTCCAAGTTTAAAATAATCACAAAATTTCTTTACATAATCAAATGAATTATGAAAAGCTTCCTGCGGTCCCATGAGCCACAACATGTATGAACGAAGCTGCACAATTATTTCACTAGTAACAGAATCAGAGCCATCAGCTCCGGGCGGAACCACAGGAGCTATAAAAATATCAAACATATCAGGAAAAGAGAACTGCACTTTATAGTATTTACTATAACCGAAGTTATAGGCAACAAGTTCTTCACATCCGGGAATGTTAAGAGCTTTACAATTACTAAATTCAAGTTTGGAGAAAAGTTTGATATAATTCCGGAAACGGGTTACAATTTTTGAATGACTGTTTTGGGTAAAGTCATCAAGAAGCTTCACGGAATAATAAAAAGTATCAATATTATGTAAGAACTTCTTAGAGGATTTAGAAAACCACTCTGTAGAAAGCTCAGGAGAGAATTCTTCCTGAACTTTATTTTTAAATCTTTCATCAACCATTTATAGTTACCTCGTAAATTAATTATTAAATATCAATTTATTTCACTTTTAAATCTAAAAAAATAATTTTATACAATGTTCTTCATAATGAAGAATATAGAATCACTCCTTTTTTATAAGTTGGACTTGCCAGTCATAAAAATAATCACAAATTTGACGAGGGTTACAATTCTGATTAGCCCACATAGTATACGGTTGCTCACCTTCTTTAGGTTCAAAGCCTTTATCATTCCACTGCTTTAATAAGAATAAAACATAACCCTTTTTACGTTCGTTCGAAGCCACCTTCATTTTTTATTCTCACTTTCATCATAATTTTATAAAATATCAGGATAATATCGCTGATAATATTCCTGAAGTTTTTCATTCCATGAATCCATCCGCCAATCAAAGACTACAGGAATGAAATTTGTATCATAATGTACACTGGCAAACAGCTCAGGCGAAAGCTTAAGCTGCATATCACAAAAGCCCCCAGTATCAGGATAAAAAAAACGGTATTGTACAACATCCCCAATTTTTTTTACAAGAATAAAAGTATTTGTCTGATTTCTGAAACGGTTATAAACCATTCCTGCCTCAATGGTAGTATATAAAAACAGACAATTCTGTTTTCCGATTGTGTTAAGAAAAATAGAAATGTCTTTCAGTTTTTTATAATCCTGAGCGTCACAGCCGTTATAAATCTCATCAATAAGAACAATCTTAGGTTCAAGATCAAGAGGTATTTCACTGATTGATGATATATAAGTCATGAAATCATCATCCGGAGAGTACAAGTTAGAATAGCACCGGAGAAGATAACCACTGTCTTTGGCTGTCTGATAAAGAGCTTTGGCAAGCAGATAACTCATAAGAGTTTTGCCGGAGCGCTGCTTGCCAACAAGCCCGATAATACTGCCCGGCATTATTCAGACACCTCACCGGATGAAGTATTATTAATAGCCTGAACCTTGATACCTCTGACAAGTTCAGTCTGAGTATATGCAGCAAGAAGAGCCTGCATATTTTTACTCTGTAACATTGTAAGATTTTTGTTCTGTCCCATAATCTTATCAATCTCACGGAATACTTCACGCGCATCTTCAAGGTCATACTTGTTTATATAATATTCAGCCTGAAAGCGAAGCTGCATCTGAACATTATCATAAGTTGGGAGAATATTATGTATCGCCTGAATAGGGTTGCTATCACTTGATGAAGCCATTCCGGAAAACAAAGCTTGAAAATCAATATCTTTAGCCATACATGCACCCCCTTTAACCAAGGTTAAAGCTTTCAACGAAAGACTTGAAAAGATTATAAATGTTAATCGAAAAAATCAAGCTGATAGCAAGCACTGATACAGTTATCAGAAAAAAGATAGTCGGACGCGGATCCTTCCTAAAAAAATTATGAAACATAATGGAAGAGAGCTGCTTTCTGTCCTGGACAAAATCAACATCCCTGGAAGTAAGATTAATAACCTGATCCGGACCAAAAAATTTAAAATCTTCTTTCTTTAAATCTAAATTGACCTTTTTCTTTAAATGTTCAAGGGTGTCAGCCTCATAAACACCCATCTCAGTAATACAATAAACCATTAATTAATCCTCCACATCAATCGGAATTTTACATGCAGAGTCAAGTTCTGCATGATTTTTTTCAATTTTAGACTGAATTGCTATATGAGCTTGTCCGGACGATGTGAAAATGTCACCATTGACAAACTCATCTGCTGCTATATAACCAATTCGATTAATCTTATTAGAATCCGGAGCACTCTTATATAAAACAGCAGCATAATCCTTTTTATCATAAGTTATGTAACCAATAACTGTAAATGACTCCAGCTTGTATTCATTTTGAAGTAGCGGAAGAACTGAATCCGGTGAAACAATCCTGTAATAAACAGTATTGCCGGAATAAATACTCAGCTGCTTCCCAAAACGCTCAAACAGATTTGGAATATCAACACGATAATTCAAGTCTAAACCTCCTTAGAAGCTCCATCAAAACGAACAAATAGAGCTTTACGGACAAATTTGACAAGTCGGAAAACAATATAAAACCCAAAAACTACTCCGAAGTACAAATTAAAATTAAGATATTCAGGTTCATAAGCTTCAGCAGGTTCAGCTAAAGTTTCAGAAAAAGCGGCGGTATCAGCAGGAACATAAACAACAGATACAGAAACATCATGCGCAGCTTCCTCATCATTCACATCAGAAGAATTCAAAGATGAATCCTCTGAGCTTTCAACGGAATTTTCTGAAGCACCTGTTGAATTTTCTGTTGTTTCAACTGAAGGTTCAGTATCCCGGATATCAACCGGAACATCTTCTTTAGAAATCATGCCTGTCTCCCTTCTTAGGTTTGTCGGATTTTTTACCCATTAAGGCAGCCAAAATTCCTATAACAACACCCACAATCAGAAAGCTCCACCAAGGAAGGTTAAAGCATAAATTTAAATAGATGCTAATAACTATAACAGCCACAATACAAAGAATAATAAATATATTTTTTGACATAGAAACCTCCATTACTTTTTAATTTTAAGATTGTCAATTTTAATTCTGAATTTTACAGCATCAGAAAGACGTTCCAACAGGACAAAAGGTATCTCGCAAAACATAATCAAAATACAAAAACTAACAAAAACAGTCAAAATATCCATGTTATAATCACCTAATTTAAAATAAAAATGCTACAAACTGCTATAGCACAGGACACGATACAGCATATAGACATGACATCAAGCCTATCAAGAACCTGCTTTTGAAAACCATTCAGAGTATCACGTCCTTTAATGTATTCATTTATAAGAGCCTGAATAATAGCAGAATCATCTGATGATTGAACTATAACAGTACTGCCCCCGGATGAGGAAGTTTTAGAATCTTTTGCATCTGAATCAGATGTTTCAGAGTCTTTATCTTCATCAGCAGATATGTTTTCTGATAAAACTGAATCTTTTGCTGAAGCACTTGTATCAATTTCAGAAGTGACTTCCTCAGTCTGATCAGAAGTAGCAGCATATACATTATCAAAACTCAAAACCATACCTATAGCAAAAAAGGCTATAGATAATAACATAATCCAACGCTTGCACATATAAACCTCCATCAATTATTTGTAAAAACATAATTAGCGGAGGGGAGTAGGTTCTCCCCACCACAATCAAAAATGAAAAAGTTAAACAAAAACAACTAAAAACGGCTGCTGAATGCACTTTTTAGCGCATAGATGACAGTAAAGCCAAGCGAAAGACCAGCAGTTATATAAACTACCGGCATCATACAGTCAATAATGACATTGCTGTATGTAAACATCTGTGTAGGGTCAAAATTAATGTGTATTGTACTTTCACCCTCACGAAGAATCGGAGCAGAAGCAACAGCTCCAAGCGCAGTTTTGGCTGCTAAAATCAAATTAGGCATAATATACCTCCTTAAATAATTTATATAAATCTGGCCAAGATTTAACAAATATAAAATTAACGAAACTTATTAGCAAACCCGGATAATATAGAAGATGATGAAAACCCTCCGGAGCCAGTAATAATTCTTTGAAAAAGAGTTGTAAGGATATAAGAAATTATTTTATAAATAGCTAGAGTTATACCGATAAGAATGAAAAGATACAAAAAATAGAAAATATCTGTTGGAATTAAGTACTTAATAGTCGCAACAGCTTGTACAACAGGATAAGAATATTCACCGGCTGAAGCCATTACATCAAGATTTTTCATACTTATAATAGTTTTATCAACATACTCTAAACCATTGACTAAACCATCCATAGCAGAAAATACAGCTGCTGTAATGTCATTAAATCCTTGAATAATACCAGAAATTGTATCTCCTATAGTTGAAAAAATTCCCATAATTGCCTCCATTATTTTAACTTATCTGTATAATGACGTATCAGTCTCACAACTGAAAAAACAAGTACTATTCTTACAAGCACATATAAAAAATCAAAAAGGGAAACATTCAAAAGCTGTCCTGTGATTTTTACATTTTTTAACCATTCAATACCTTGAATCATTCCATTATTCAAAAAATATGGATAAGATTTGACTTTATAAATAGTAAATAAAAGCTCAAGACAATGACAAAAAATCATAATAATTTTAAAAAGTATAAGAAAAAGCAGATAAAGCAGATTAAAAAACCAAGATTAAAGTCATCTTGCTGCTCTGGCTCTGAAACAGAGGGAGCAACAGAAACAGTTAAAGCCTTTTCACCATTGACAGCCTTTTCAATATTTTCCAAAAGCTTGGAATTATCCAAAGCAATATTATCAATAGTGCCATCAAGCTTGTTTAAAATACTAATAGGAGCTACAGCATCCACGACTTTATCACCCCAATTATCAATAGCAGCTAAAGTCTGTTTGCCAGAGTCAGCAATGCTATCTAGGTTAGGAGTAGCAACCTTCTCAGCCCAATCCTTTATATCATTTATAGAAGGAAGGCTTCCTGAAACTACATCCGCCATACTTCCAATCACAGGAAGCTTCTGATTAAGAAGTTTATCAATGTCTCCGATAACGTCAGCAGTTCCGGCGAATGAACTAATTATAGAACTTAAATCCAGAGGTAAACGTGTAGTTACAGAATTATTAACAGCAATAACAGCATCTAAGATTTTCTGTAAAATGTCTGAAGCTGTACTGCTGCTTCCAGAACTTTCAGAGGCTTTAACATTCGCTTCTTGAGCAGCATTCAAAGCAGAATCAAGCTCTTCAGATGTTGATGCATTTTCTATACCATTTACGATATCGTCATATGTTCCAGCATCAGGAACATACACGTCACTGTCAACATCAGAAGCGTAATCAGTTGCACCATAAATTAAATAATCCTTTGCTTCATCCAAAAAAGAGATTTTTTTTTCATAATTGGCGATAGAAGAATAATAATTTGCCATATCAAAATCAACAATATAATAAAAATAACATGTATCATTTATATCAATATAATCTTCAAACGGTATGGCTTTAAAATCAAAAGCTGATTGAAGTTTAGTACAATTAAAAACAGCAGCATCTGACTTACTTAGATAAGCAGCAACTCCATAATTATTAATTGATGAAAAAACACCTGATGAATCAACTTTATTCATATTAGAACCATTAAAAACAAGAGAATAATTTGATAAATCTTCTGTAAAATAAAAAGTTATAGACGGTTCCTGAAATTTACACATAATAGTCATTAAATAAGAATCTGGAACTTTATAACGAGACATATTCATCACGGCATTAATATAACCATCAGATAAAGCTGTAAATTTTGTTGCGGCAACTGAAGCTAAATCTCCGAGGCCATAAGCCTCATAAAAGTTATGTGACAAAAGTAATAATTGAGTAGTTAATTTACTTTTTAAAGATACCTGCTCCGAAAAAGTTGAATCAACAGGAGTAGGAAGACTTAACATATCATTTTCAACAAAAATTTTATTTTTGGAAAAAACTTTTGTCTTAGCATTTATCCAGTCAAAGACAACAGTTTTCAAAAAATTAACAAGATTAAGGCTATAAGTTTTTATAGTCTCCTCAACAACCTCTTTATCAACAAGCTGAATTTTCCCCTCAGCAAGAGTAAAAGAAAGCTTCTGATTCTTTACAAATTTTTTTGGATCACATTCAAAAACAATCAAATACTTAATATCAGAAAAAGTTTCCACCATTTTCAAATGACCATTATTAAGCTCTATTGAAATTGTTCCGACAACATTTCCATTTACTCTATACTCATAAGAGCTGTTAAAATCATTATCACCTGTCAATAAATTTCTATCAAAAATATTAATAAGGGCATTAGCTAAGCAGGTACACATCTGTTTGGCTGTAGCTTGATCAACACCATTGTTAACAAGATCATCAGGCAAAGAGGAGAACATAGAATATACAGAAGCACCAAAATCAGACGTACCACTAATATAATTAATAAACTGGTCATAATAAGTTTGACCAGCAGAAGAGTTGGATGCAAAAAAACCAAGGCTTGATAAGATACCAATAAAAACTTCCCAGCCTTCCATAACACCGGCAGAAGCCTGTACTTCCACCGGGCGCACAACGGCAGCACTGACAGATGTAAATGTCAGTGAAAAAACAAGCATATAAATTATTACACGTCTAATTGCAGCCTTCTTCATGCTAACTCCTTCCAAAATAAAAAACAGATACCGGGAATCAGACATCAAATCCAATTCTCGATATCTGTTCATCATCCCTCATAAACAAATTATCTAAAATTCCCCGGTGTACTTATCAGTCACCTGTTTAACTTTTGCTGATTTATGATATTTACGTTCACGGATTAAACTTCTAACACACACAGCAAAAGAGAAAATAATCATTATTAATAAAATAAGAGACATAAAATCCTCCAATCCTTTAAATAGGGAAGTGCAGCGCACAGACTGCACAACCCTGTGATGAAAGATCTATATATGCGCCATAAGCGTATATACCTATTTAGCAGCCTGCGCATTTGAAAGCGCAAGCTTAACTGTTCCGGGCTGAACAACAAAATCCGTAGCAGTAAGCTGAAGCTTGCCTTTAGAGTCCGGTCTCATAACATAAGTTACCTCAGCAATACAAGGTACCTTAACATCCGGATTACTTCTAAGAAAGTTCTCAGGTAAAGCCATTTTTGCAGGCTTAACACCTTTGCTATTAACATTATTATCAAGTACATCAAGAGATGCATTCGGATAATACCAGCATGTAGTTCCGGCATTAAGCTGCCCTGTTGTCTCGTCCTTGACCTCATAATGATCGATAGATAAAACTAAAACGTCCTCTGTGATTTTCTTCATAAAATTTTCCTTTCTGGCTATTAATCAGACAGCTGCGCCACAAGCTGCCAAGCAAGAGCACTATGCTCATACTCTCTAGGAGACCGGAAGCCCCGGCACACAACCAGAAGCTTCCATAATACAAAAAAAATTAAACATAAACCCCATATACCTATATTTTATCGATTCCAAACTAAATACCCATCGCAATTCTTTTTACGTGAAAAGCCTGATATTGACATAACTGAATGAATTAATAAATCACTAATCATATCGTAAAGCTCTTCACAAGCTTCACAAAATTTAATGCGCTCACCACTGCGAAGTGAGCAATTATTCCAAAACTCACTCTCTCGCAAGTTCGATATAAAGCTGTATAAAACAACCAGCTTTGAAAAATAATTATCAAAGCGTTTGAAAAAGTCAAAAGAAAGTAGATGCTCAACTTCTTCATGAGGTGTAAATATCGGGCATAATAAATATGAAAATATATCATCCACAAACACATCCGGTATCAGACTGGCAATTTTACCATAACAGCAAGCATAAGGAGTAAGAAGCTTATCAAAAATCTTATCAGCACTCATATCATGACTCCTTTGTAAATAAATGAAAGCCGAGAGCATCAGGAAGAAAATTATAACCTTTACCAGTAACGGCATAAAAAGCAATCGAGCGTGCCAAAAGATTTATAATAGCTTCAATGTAATTTGAAAAGTCGTCATTATAGACTAGCATATTAAAGTTACTGATCTGGGTAAATAAAAGAACATATCTGTCATAAGCATTCATTTCTTCTACTACTGAACACTTAGAAAGTTTATCAACTGCACCAGATACAAAAACATAAGAAACAGCATCAGAACAATTAGAGTGATAACCTTCCAATATCACATTACGTATTTCCGAATCAGGAATAAACTCTTTCATCATATCCTCATACAAATCTCTTTTAAAATCTTCCATCACAAAGACCTCCTAAAAAAATATCGTTGATAACACAATTCCGGAAATCAACGATAAGAAGCCTAAACCTCAAAACTAGGGTATCAGGAAGTAAACAAAAGTTTCAAATCCTGACGTTCTCCCTAAAGCATAATATGATTAAATCAGGCTTGTTATCGCCGTCCGGAATGTGTTATACTGAAAAATAAAATAAAAATAAATAAATAATTAACTTACAATAAAAGTATAGCGTAAAATATTACGACTATCAATACTTTTATCGTAAATTTTTACGAAAGGAGTATAATGAGCGAAAGATTTATAAAAAATCTTAATAACCTTTTAAAACAAAACGGAATAACCAAAACAGAATTGTCAAGAAAAATAGGAATTTCAGAAGGTTCAATACGTTCATGGGAGCGCGGAACAGAACCGACAGTTGACAAAGTAATAAAAATATCGGAATATTTTACGATTCCGATAGCCGAACTACTGGGCATTGAAGAACATTATGAAAATGATGCGGAATTACTCGAATACTTCCATAAACTTCCAGAACGAGAGCAAATCAAATGGATCGGAAAGCTTGAAGAAGCTGCCAAGGAGTATACAGAAAACAAATCGCAGGATATTAATACACAAAGCAAAATATCGTAAGAATCGATTTCTGGAAACGGAGAAAAAAATAATGGACAAAGATACCATAAAATCAGGAATATTATTAGGATTGTTTATCACATTAATTTATATAATATACAAATCACAACATATATCTCCGGGAGTTATAAATAACGATTCTATAAATAATTATACTTCAGAACCAACAACATATAGTAAATATGAAATCGCAATATCATCAAATGATGATAAAAATATAAAAAATAACAAAGGATTTATAAGTGAAAAAATAAATGGAGTTACATTTAGTGAACAAATGAATGAAATAGACAGTTATGTAAAAATATTTCAAGACAGTTATGATATTAATGAATTATTAGCTACAGCTAAAAAAGTAAAATCAATAGATGTTCATGAATACTATATATCATATAGAGACACTGTTGAAAAAGCACTGAAAGACAAAGCTTCTAAAATAAAAGCAGAAGAATATCAGAATGATATAATACTTTGGGTGAATGATAAACTTGTCGAATTCTATGATACAATGGAAGAATGTTTTAAAACTTCAGGAGTTGAATACATACGTCCAGAGGATACACATATAACATATAGATACTATTACTTCATGCCAAATTAAAGCCTTTAGTTCATACCCATGGTGTCAGGGGTTCAAATCCCTTTCTC
>ERZ779902.1038-NODE-1038-length-10907-cov-2.040546_pt1 | contig 10907 bp, 9 predicted proteins | sample MGYA00511350_ERZ779902 | MGnify/ENA primary metagenome ERZ779902 (study PRJEB29588, sample SAMEA2146908) | human gut metagenome | biome: human gut; feature: human-associated habitat; material: faeces | place: Denmark | collected 2008/2010 ...
TCTATACCCTTACTTTATTTGTATTAAGCGGTCATATGTTTTTTATGATACGCCATATCAACACTTGCTGTCCTCATTGTTGTGTCTGCTTCATCTATCAATGTTACATACCTTGTAATACTAGTCTTAACAGTAGCCAGCTCTCCATTTAATTTTGTTATTTCACCGTTTAATGCAGTTTTTCTTCCTGAAAGATTCTTCTTTGCCTTCTCCTGTCCGATATACTCAGACAGATGACTTGGCCGCAGCCCCTGTTCGATTTTATCATCTTCCGGAATAATATCCGCTTGAATGATTCGTTCCATCTTTTTCTCCAATGTCTAAATAATATGCTTTAATGCAGCCTTTAATAATTGTTCTACGGTCATGGATTCGCTGTCCGGAACCTTCTTGATTGCACGCAAAGCTTCCACGTTGGAATATCCAAGACTGCTCAATGCCATTGCTGTCTCGGATACAATATCCTCCGGTGCAGATGTTGCTGGAGAAGCCTCATCGTATTCTCCCAGTACATCTTCCAGATGAAATTTGTCACGTAATTCAATAACTAATCGCTGGGCTGTTTACGGACCGATTCCGTTTGCTTTCGCAATCGCCTTATAATCATCCGATAACACAGCCATGCGCAGTTCATCGACCGACAGGCATGACAGGATAGAAAGCGCACTTTTCGGTCCCACTCCGCTGATATTGATCAGCATACGGAACACAGACCGTTCCTCTTTGGTCAGAAATCCAAACAGACTCATATCATCTTCCCGCACATTTAAATGGGTGTAGATCGTTGCCTGTTGATTTTTTGTCAATCTGGCAGAATCCTGTGAGGATGTAAATACAGAAAATCCGATTCCACCGGTTTCTACGATGATCTCATCGGTTCCAATCTCGGTTACCGTTCCTTTGATATATGCAAACATAATGTTCTCCTGTCAAAAAATAAGGAGTTGTCGTTGTTACGACAACTCCGATCTGGCTTAATCTTATAAGAATTCGAAGCCTTCGTCCTCTTCTTCGCCATCTCCGATCATCATGCGATCTGGTTTTCTTGCATCTTCGATTTCCCCAACAAAGATCTCATCGTCATCATCGTTGCTTGTTGCAGCGGTATGTACATCCTCGTCTGCTTTCTTGAAGAACTTGGATGATGCAGACTCTTTCGCTGGTTCTGGCTCAACCTTTGGTGCTTCTGCCTTTGGCTTTGCGGAGCTCTCAAGCTTCTCGCTCTGAGCCTTTGCCTTTGCAATAATATCAGCGGCAGTTGCTTCAGCATTCTTGATGATCTGGTCTGCACGCTTCTTTGCCTCTACACTTTCTCCGGCATCAGTTGATACATTTTCTGCCTGCTGCAGCTTGTTCTCCAGTTCAAATAATTTCAGTCTGGTATCTTCCATTGCCTTTGTGAGTTTATCAAATTTGTCCTTTGTTTCCTCATAATCTTTGGAAAGGTCGCTGTACGCTCTGAATACAGTGTCTTTAAAGCTGTCAACATCTGCGGCTTTGTAACCGAATAAGCCCTTTTTAAAAGCTGTTGATCTAATATCGTCTGGTCGTAACATTCTATCTCCTCCGTACATCATACTTTAGCTAAAATTATAACATATTGACCAAAAATTACAAGCATTTCTTTACTTCTATGGTATTTATGCTATAATTTAAACCAATTTAGACGAATTTATCGGACGATATCGGAAAGGAGGCACCTATGGAAAAAGTTGTAAATGAGGCTCATCGCAGTAAATTTCAGACATTGGAACAGTTTTATACATCGGAAGATCTGCTTGTTTTTGATATTGAAACGACCGGATTTACAGCCGAACATACTGCCTTATATCTGATCGGCTGTGCTTACTATAAAAACCGTCAGTGGAATATATGCCAGTGGTTTAATCAGGATGGCAGATCCGAAGCGGATATTTTAGAGCAGTTTCTTTCCTTTGCGATGAATTATAAATATGTGATTACCTATAATGGAGATGGATTTGATATTCCGTATATCACAAAAAAGGCAAAGGCTTATGGGATGGAAAATACACTCGCCCATATGGAAAGCATTGATATTTATAAGCAGATCCGTTTTTTAAAAGATGTGCTGCACATGGAAAATATGAAACAGAAAAGCGTGGAACGGTTTCTTGGTATCCATCGGTTAGATAAATATTCCGGCGGTGATCTGATTAAGGTCTATCAGGAATATGTAAAGCTTCCGGTAAAGACAAACAAGCAGTTGTTGTTACAGCACAATTACGAGGATCTCGAAGGACTTCTGGACTGCACAAGCATGCTTGCTTACTGTAAATTCAAAGCTGGCTGTCTGCTCGTCCGCAAGATGTCTGTGCGGCAGAACCGGTTACTTTTCTCTTTGGAGCTGGAATACCAGCTTCCAAAACGATTGACGATCGGATTGAATGATATCATCATCACTGGATTCCAGAAGGAAGCAACGATCAATGCCCCGATCTATACAGAGGAATTGAAGTTCTTCTTTGATAATTACAGGGATTACTACTATCTTCCGGCAGAGGATATGGCGGTTCACAAAAGTGTGGCAAGCTATGTGGATAAAAACTACCGGGAACCGGCGAAGAAGGAAACCTGTTATCTGCGTAAAAAAGGATATTTCATCTCCCAGATTGATGATGGAATTTTATCTGGCTACAAACGGGATTATGAAGACAAAGAATCTTTTATTGAACTGACGGATTCGTTCCTGCAGGACTTAGATCTTTTGCACGCATATGCACGACATATAATAAGGCTGGCGCTCTCTTAAAGCGTCAGCCCTTTTCTTTAATATATTTAGAATAAATCTTCTTCCATATTGTCAAGGAATTCCTTGAAAGCTTCTCTTGCACTGCTGATTTCCGATGGATTCTGTTTATTTAATACATCTTCAAACTGGTTAATCTCATGTTCGAGAATCTTACGGGTATCTCCGATGGATTCCTCATACATGCGATCCGCACGAAGCAGCAATAATTTGTTTGCCTCCTGTTCCCGTGGATGAATCTTCAGGGAAGAAAGCTCCTCGAATCTGGCATCGATTTCTTCATCGGTCAGATCGGTTTCCTCGTTCTTAATCACAAGTCGTTTTTCCACATTTGTAGAAATTACCTTTACAATCACCTCTAAGATAGAGTTAACATCATAGGTGTATGTGACATCGACGCATTCTTCGCCGGCAGGTGCCGGTGGAACCATAACTTCAATGCTGCCAAGGTAGACGTTATTTGCTGCCAGACGGCTCTCGCCCTGCAGGATATCGACCTTGATCCGTGTCTGCCGGTCACTGACGGTATAGAGACGTTCCGTATGACTGACCGGAATCACGGAGTTTCGTTCAATCAATGGCAGATAATGTCCAGCCTCAAACACACCTCCGGATCTGCGGGATACAACCTCCGTTCCAAGTGTAAATGGACAGACATCCGTCAAAATAATCTCTTTCACTGCTTCATTCCGTTCTTTCATAGCAGCCTGTGTCGCCGCGCCCACAGCAACCACCTCGTCCGGATTGATACTTGTATTCGGCAGACGTCCAAACAGGCGGCTCACAAACCGGCGTACAATGGAAAGCTTTGTCGAACCACCAACCAGAATTACTTCCTCAATATCTTTGAGCTTGATATTTGCATCCTTCAGGCTTCGCTCGATTGGCTTACGAATACGTCCAAGCAATACCTGACAGGATTTTTCATAATCGTCAATATCAATTTCGCTCTCTACGACTTCTCCGTTGATATTACATTTCATAACTGATGTTTTTGCATCTGCAAATCCAAGCTTGCAAATCTCTGCCTGCTTGTGAATATGTGCACGGGTTTTCTGATCAAGAGTATCTTCGTCAATCTCGTGTTCCCGGAGAAACATCTGTTCCAATACTGTCGTAAAATCTTCTCCGCCAAGGAAATTATCTCCGGCAACTGCGCGCACTTCCATAATATTCTGATAAAGCTCTAGGATTGATACATCAAATGTACCACCACCCAAATCAAATACGAGGAATTTCGTGTCTGCATTTTTCTTATCCAAACCATAAGCGATTGCTGCGGCTGTTGGTTCACTGACGATACGTTCTACCACAAATCCGGCAAGTTCTCCTGCTTTCTTTGTCGCTTTTCGCTGTGCATCGTTAAAATATGCCGGTACGCTGATGACTGCCTCCTCAATCGTGCAGCCAAGATAATGCTCTGCATCTTCTTTCAGAGATTTTAAGACAAGGCTGGAAAGCTCTTCCGCAGAGAATTTGCGGGTTCCAAGGGTAAACACCTTCGAGCTGCCCATGTTCCGCTTGAACACATCCGCGGTCTGATCTGGGTACAGCATCTTCCGCTCCTTCGCAGTCTTGCCGACATAGACAATTCCTTCCTCATCCACGCTTACAACCGAAGGAGTCAGATTTTCTCCCAGACGGTTCGGAATGACCTTTGCATGGTCGCCATCAAAATATGCAATTAAACTGTTTGTCGTTCCTAAATCAATTCCTACTATCATTTCTAATCCTAATTTCTTATTTTTTATCTTCAATCCGCTTCAGACATGCCTCATAGAAAGCATTTTGTCCACAGACACGGATTGCTTCTTCGTACATACTGCGTGCCATCGCATAATTGCGCTGCTTCTCATACAGCAACGCTTTCTCATATAAAATCCGGTGACAGACACCATAGAAACAGCCGCGACAACGACGGGCATGCAGACCCTGTTCTAACCAGTCTTTACATTCTTTGTAGTTCCTGGAAAGTCGTGCAAAACGTGCCATCTTGATATACTGTGGCGGCGTTTGTATCTGATCCTTTGGATAAGCGGCAGCCGCATTTGCTATCGCACTGTTCTTCTTGAAGCTTCGCAGTTCTTTTAGCTGGATCATACATTCCAGCCATTCACTATAATAATTGGCTTCCTTGTTTGTGTCAAGCGCAATCGCCCGCTCATATAACGGCTTTGCGTCCGCATACATGGCATGGTCACGGAAGATATCTCCCATTGCACCATACACCCGGTGATTCTCCGGATCTTTGCTTATGATATATTCAAATGTCTCATGCGCCAGATCAATGAAGCCGGCATCTCCGTAGATATCAAGCAATTTTCTTGCACAGGCAGAATCATCCACAAAAGGAAGCAACTCGGCAATGGCATCCTTTGCCGCATCCATCCGAACAAGCAGGACGGCATAATCGTAGGCGATATCTGCATTCCACTCATATTGCTTTTTATAATCGATATAGAGCTGCTGACTTTCAGGAAACCAGTTCATGCACTGGTAGACACGTGCTAAACTCTGCAAGCTCTCTTTGTGCTGTTCGGTGTCTGTTTCAGAAACTTCATATGCTTTTCGGTATGCATCGGCAGCCACTTTATAGCTTTTGTGCAGCTCCTGTATCATCCCAATCCGCAGATACGCAAAATAATTATCTGGTTCTAACTGTAATGCAGCCTGATAATCGCGAACAGCCTTTTTGTATTCGCCCATCAGACTGTATACGATCGCCCGCTCATTGTAAACCTGCGCGGTTGCCTGTATTGCAAGCTGTGTACCAAATGCCTCCAATGCCTGTTCGATTTTCCCAAGTTTCGCATAGGAAGAACCGATATACATATCAATCAATGGATATTGTGTGTTTTGTTTCTTTACCTGCTCGAACTGTTCAAGCGCTTTATCATACATGCCCTTGTAGCGGTAACAAAGCGCTAACAGCATATGGACATCCTCAAAATGCTCCATATCGGTTGTCTTACCATCTGAACGACTGACAATTGCTACGAGCTGCCGGATTGCCGGATCAATCTTGTTATCTAACATGGAAAGCCGTGCCCGGTAGTAATCAATGCTGTCACTTTCATTTTCAAATGCATCAAAACGTTTGATCGTATCCTGCGCCTGTTCGTATTGATGTGCGCGGATAAATAAGCTTGCCTCTAACGCATAAGGCTGAGACAGATACGGATACAGATTGATTGCCTGTTCGCAGGCATTATAAGCTTCCTGAATATAATTCATCGCCTTGCAGGCTTTTGCTTTAAACAGATATGCCACGTAGTCGTGCGGATCCCGTTCTAACAGGTGTTCACAGGCACGCAGACAATCCGTATATTGGCCGGTCAGGAACTTTAGTTCACAATCCGCCTCATATGAAAGGATGATTTCCTCATGATCTTTGGATAATGCGATATCCAGATGACGTCTGGCATTCTCGTAATCCTCTGTCTTCATATAACAATCGGCAATCAGGAAATTCACATACGGATACCGGACGCGTTTTTTCTCTGTTTCTGCACTTGTATCTTCCTCTGGGAGCTGCTCAATCAGATTCTTCCAGACAAGAAAACATTGTCTGGCATGCGCATAATCACGAACGCCCAGATAACAACGTCCAAGAACATTATAGTATTCAAATTTCCGATCTCCTTCTGGCTGGAATTTAGTCAGAAAGGCGATTGCTTCCTGAAACTGATAGCTTTGGTAATAGCTCCAGCCAACGTCCATCTTTGCTTGTATATCATCTGGATTTTTCTTTAACTTCTCCAGATTTTCCTGTATCATCATCTGATTGGCACGCACCATACCAATGCGGACAGAATCATCATAATGATTTTCCTTGAGCAGATCCATATAGCCATCTCTGGCAGCTTTATAATCTCCCTTGCGGAATGCAAGTTCTGCCTGTTTGGCGCGCATAAGATAATTCTGTGGGTCCAATTCCTTGGACCGGTTGAAATACTGTTCTGCCTGTTCCAGATCATTGTTCAGGATACAGACATCTCCACAAAAATGAAGCAGAGTGATATCATCCGGATACTTTGCAGACAGTCCTTCCGCTTCCTCGCGGATCGCTGCTAATGCGGAAGCATACCGCTCGGCGTATAATGCATCCAGATCTTGTGTTTTCCGTTCTTCTTCCGTCATGGATGTCTGAATATATTCTGAAAACTCCAACCGGCAGGTCTGCAGACGGATACGCATCTCTTCCAGATGTATATATACATTGGAAATATAATATTTTTCCTTCATCTGCCGGATTTTTTCTCCGGCATCTTTTAGCTCCTGACTGCGAACCATGCGATCTAATTCAATGTAATCACGGATATAGGCATCGATCGTTGCGGAGGTTGTGATCTCTGCATGCTCAAACGCCTCATAATTGATGATATCCTCATAGGTCGCATTGTTCGTGATATAGTCCAGGTAATTTTCCGGGAACTGTTCTGCAAGCTCGCTTCTGCGCCCTTCAAGATCAAAATATCCGACGATGCATTTCCATACCTTTTTCGGAACCAGCACATGATTCATCAGGAACCGCAACAGTCCATACAATGCATCCTCACTTGTGTCGAGCGATACAAAATAATCGGAATTAAAGAGTGCAAGCCATTCGTCTGGATTGATACGACGGGCATAATCATCATAGAGAGCCTCTAATGAAGCAAGCATTTGCTGTTCCGGTGTATCTTGAATGGCAACGTCGAATTCCTCCTCCGTCTGATCGGCAAGGTGCACCGCCTCCTCATAGGCTTTCCGAAGCTCCATAAACCCTTCCGGATCATCTTCCGGATTGACAGAAGAAAGACGCATTCGATAGGCTTTCTTCAATGCGTCTTTATCCTTCGTCTGTTCAATTTTCAGAACATCCCATATATTCATTAAGCTAACATTCCCTCAAGTGTTTCGCGGATTGCTTTGATGAAGTTCTCGCTGTTTAATACAGTGACATCCTTCATCGTTGTAATAAGTGCAAGATCCTTTGTCATCTTGCCGTCTTCGATCGTCTTGATCGTTGCCTGCTCAAGCTTGTCTGCAAATTCCATCAGTTCTGGAATATTGTCAAGCTCGCCACGCTTTCTCAAAGCACCAGTCCATGCGAAGATCGTTGCAACAGAGTTTGTTGATGTCTCCTCACCCTTTAAGTGCTTGTAGTAATGTCTCTGAACAGTTCCGTGTGCTGCCTCGTACTCGTATTTTCCATCTGGAGAAACAAGTACTGATGTCATCATGGCAAGAGAACCAAATGCAGATGAGATCATATCACTCATAACATCGCCGTCGTAGTTCTTGCAAGCCCAGATGAATCCACCCTCAGACTTCATAACACGGGCAACTGCATCATCAATCAGAGTATAGAAATATTCGATGCCTGCGGCGTCAAACTTCTCTTTGTATTCGTTATCGAAGATCTCCTGAAAGATATCCTTAAATGTATGGTCGTATTTCTTGGAGATTGTATCCTTTGTTGCAAACCACAATGTCTGCTTTGTATCAAGCGCATAGTTAAAGCAGCTTCTTGCAAAGCTCTCGATGGATTTGTCGATGTTATGCTGTCCTTGAATCACACCCGGACCATCAAACTTGTGGATGGTCTCCTTGATTACCTGTCCGTCCTCGCCTGTAAATACAAGCTCTGCTGTACCAGCACCCGGTACATCGATCTCTACGCTCTTATACACATCGCCATAGGCATGTCTTGCGATTGTAATAGGCTTCTTCCAGTTCTTTACACATGGCTCAATTCCCTTGACAACGATTGGTGCACGGAATACGGTTCCGTCTAAGATTGCACGGATCGTTCCGTTTGGACTCTTCCACATTTCCTTCAGGTTGTACTCTGTCATACGTGCAGCGTTTGGTGTGATTGTTGCACACTTGACTGCAACACCGTACTTCTGTGTTGCGTATGCAGAATCAAAAGTAACCTTATCGTTTGTCTCGTTTCTGTACTCCAGACCAAGGTCGTAATACTCGGACTTTAAGTCGATAAATGGGTAGATCAATTCATCCTTGATAATCTTCCAAAGGATTCGTGTCATCTCATCTCCGTCCATCTCTACCAGTGGAGTCTTCATCTGAATTTTTGCCATTGTAATTATCCTCCTGATTTTAATTGCGTGGTTTGCGAATTGTATCCTGCACGTTATCTAAGTGTTGTCTGTAATTATATAATTGCCTGCAGACACGCTCTCGCTCACTTCCACACGCAGTGGTACTAAATTCGCGCCAACAAGTTGCCGCTTATTAAGTACCAGCGTGTTCCAATGGTCTGCAAACAAATTAATAATTACAGACAACACAATATACAATTTGATTGAATGGATACAATTCGCTATTTACGTTATTTTATAAATTATACACGATTGTTATTGTAACATATTGACAGTTATTTGAAAATATCACTTTTTACAATAATCGTTGGATTGATTTATTTTATTGTTTATTTGTGTACAATATCTGTGTTAATTACCTCAAAAATTTGACCTTGGGGTTATTGTTTGAATGTGGTTTCGTAGTCGAGGAAGTCGACGAGGAAGTGTTTTTCCTTCAGGGCTTCTTCGATTTCATCGAGGATATCTTCGCTCTCGGCTTCAATCGTGTGAAAATGATAGCCGGAGGTTGTGTTCGATAAAAGGGACGATTTGCTTTGTTTCAGATCTTCCACGAACTTACGGATATCGCGGCGGCTCTTGATATTTAATGGTGCTGTGACCTTGCCGTAGGTGCGGTGGTTTACCATAACATCTAAGACGATTCCACCGAAATCAACGATTGTGCTTAATTCTTCTTCTGCCTGATCATCGGTGTGCCAGACCTTTACAATCCGCCTGCAATTTTGGTTGCCAGCATCTTTTTCATACATATAGCCACGTGGCGTCGATACGATTGAATGCCCTTTTGAACGGAGCAATGCGATATCCTGTACGACAACCTGACGGCTGACATGATAGATGTCCCCGATTTTTCCACCCGACAACGGTTCATCAGATCGCAGTAACAACGCAAGAAGCTTCTCTCTGCGTTCATCTCCGGATAAAATTGTCTGCTCCATCTGCGTTTCCTCCTTGATTGAAATAGATTGTTGCAGCATAATTAGTCAATTGGATGCAGATGTTTCAGACTGATATCTAAGATTGGAGCGGAATGTGTCAGCGCCCCACTCGATACATAATCGACACCAAGCTTCGTGATCGTCTCGATATTTTCTTTCGTGATATTTCCGGAACACTCGGTCTTGGCACGTCCGTCAATGATCTTGATTGCCTCTGCCATCAGCTCTGGAGACATGTTATCTAACATGATGATATCTGCACCTGCTTCCACTGCTTCTCTGACCATATCCAGATTCTCTGTCTCTACCTCGATTTTGCAGACAAATGATGCATAATCTCTTGCCATCTGAACTGCCTTTGCCACACCGCCTGCGGCGTCAATGTGATTATCCTTCAACATAACAGCGTCCGACAGATTGTATCTGTGATTATTTCCGCCGCCTGCGCGAACCGCGTATTTCTCGAAGATACGCATGCAAGGCGTTGTCTTTCTTGTGTCAAGCAGCTTGGTATTCGTTCCCTTCAGGAGTGCTGCGACGTTATTCGTATATGTTGCGATACCGCTCATGCGCTGAAGATAATTCAGAGCCGTACGCTCACCGGACAACAGCACACGGATATCACCGACCACAGTTGCAAGCACCTGTCCGTTTGTCACGGCATCGCCATCCTTGATCTGCTTTCCATCCTGCTCCGCGAAGATCACTTCGGTATTCGGATCTAACATCGTAAATACACGCTTAAATACCTGCAATCCGGCAATGATTCCGTCCTGCTTCGCAAGCAATGTAACTTCGCCCTTCTTATACTCCGGCATCACGGCGTTCGTGCTGATATCTTCACTGTTGATATCCTCCTCCAAAGCCATCTTAATATACTTATCTGCAACTAACTGCATTGTAATCTCATTCATTTGTCTAATCTCCTTTTTTTTAAATGTACACGATTATTGTACATGATTATTCCATTCGTAGATACATATATTTTATTTTTGAATATGTTCCCATATACAATATGTTTGAAACTTAGAAATTCTTGATGTTCTGTACTATATCAGCAATGATTGAACACGATGTTCAATCAAGCCGCCA
>ERZ779902.1041-NODE-1041-length-10853-cov-2.167624_pt1 | contig 10853 bp, 8 predicted proteins | sample MGYA00511350_ERZ779902 | MGnify/ENA primary metagenome ERZ779902 (study PRJEB29588, sample SAMEA2146908) | human gut metagenome | biome: human gut; feature: human-associated habitat; material: faeces | place: Denmark | collected 2008/2010 ...
AAAGATTTTCGCATAACAGAATTGTGCCGCAGGCGTCACGATTCTGAATTTATCGCAGAACTGAATAAATTCAGTTCGCGGTTCCTTGTGCATTAAAATGCCTGCGGAATGGAGAAGAAGATGAAAAAATGGATAAAGATTACAGGAATAACAGCCGCCGTGTGTATCGGCGCGGGATTGATTTGTTTTGTATCGGGCGTTTTTGCGGGTGCAAAGAGCGGTGTTTTTATTTCAAGACGCGGTATTGAACTGGAAGGCAGTGCTTATTCTGATGAGCGCTATGGCATTTCACAAATCAAAGACATCGAGATTGAAGCGGATGATGCCAAAGTTGAAATAAAGCCGTCACAGGATGATACCTTCGGTTACAGCGTGACCTATGAGGATACACACAGCACACCACAGGTTACGGTTGACAATGGGAAAATCCGCATAGAGGAAAAAACAAGCGGAGGATTTTGGATTTTAGACTTCGGTTTTGCCGCGTTGTTTGAAAACCGGGAAAATGTAGTGACGGTCTATGTGCCGGAAAAAGCAGCCCTTGATACGGTAAAAATTGATACGTCAAACGGAAAAGTGACAGCCGATGCCCTGTTTACGACACAGAATCTTAATGTACAGTCGGACAATGGCAAAATTGAACTGATGCAGATGATTTGCGAGAAAAATGCGCAGGTGCATTGCAGTAACGGTAAAATAACGGTAAATGCAGAATTTAAGGGTGAGAGCCTTTTTTCAAGCAATAACGGCAATGTAGAGCTTGCCGGAGCATGGGAGGGAACGGTGACCTGTAAAACCAATAACGGTAAAATACAGGTAACGGCGCCAAAGCCGGAAAGTGCGTACCGCGTGGAAGCGCACACCGACAACGGCAGTGTCTATGTCAATGACAATAAAGTGTTAAATCCTTATACCGCACAAAATACACAGGCAGATACGAACCTGTATGCAGTCAGCAATAACGGCTCGGTACGGCTGGAATTTGCAAATTAAAAAATGCAAATAAAAAAGGCAGATAAGAAATCCGTAAAAGTGGTTTCTTATCTGCCTTTTTGTGATTTATAATACAGAATCTTTTTTATAACGGGAAATGACCAGTGCTGCACTAAATGCCGCAAAGGCAAACAAAAGCTGGATTCCCAGATACATGGCATAGGTCTTTAACTCACCGGAAGTTCCTGTATACTGTGTACAAAGCTCATCGGTGCGGATATACCAGTAGGCAGGAAGAAAGTGTGCCGCCTTTATGACATTTTTTCCTAAGAATTCCATTGGAATAAAAACACCGCATAAAAATGACATGCACAGCCCGATAACATTAGACCACATATTTAAAATGTTCGGATTGTAAGCCAAAAAGCTGATAAGGTAGGTAATGCCGACAGAAACCAGCAGGAATACAAAACTGTTGATAACCAGCATCAGTCCTCGTACCGACAGCAGCCCTTTTCCACAGACCGCCAAAGCCAGCACCATAAAAACAAGCCATAATAAAATGCTGTATGTCAGGCAGGCAAGGGCAAGCGCCGTATTGTAGTGGACGGCGGATACGGCACTGCACCGTATCCGGTAGTTGACATTTTTTTCACGGAAAATCAGCAGCAGTCCGCCAAGGCTTGTAATGACAGTAACAATAAAAATGTACGGAAGATAGTGAAAATAGCGTTCAATATTTTGAACGGTAATCTGCACATCGTCCTGCCGGGTATCGGAAAGCAGTGTTGCTTCCTCTACAGAACCGATACAGTCGTAAGTAAGCCGCTCGGCTTCATCGCAGGAATATCCGGTATTTCTGAAATTAAAAAATACATTTAAGAAAGGTGTCAATGCTGTTATCCAAAAAGTAAGCAGAACTGCTGTTTTGTTGTTTCACATTTTTAAGTGAATCCGGATTTTCAGAAAAGCCGTCAGGGATAATCAGCACATAATCCACATTTCTGAAAAATAATTCATCAGCAATCGCTTCGTTGTCGTCTTTTATGGAAGTGAGGTTCTGTGTTCTGTCAAGGTAATTATACAGCACGCGGCTTTCATCTGTATTGTCATGGTCGAACACGGCAACCGTCAGCCTTTTTGCGGTAAAAAGAGTGTCGGTATTTTCAGACATGGTATTTGCCATAATCACACTGATAGCGGCAAAAGCAATAACATACAGCAGTACCGAAGTAATCTGTCTGCGCAGTGATTTATAAAAAGCTTTAAAGACTTGCATAATCAGACCTCCTTAATATCAGACCGGAAATAAAGCACAGCACCAGTGTCATGACAGCCAGTATGCCCATATTGCGCGCAAAGCGGGTCAGGGAAGGATACATATTTAATGCGTACAGACTGTCCGAAATCAGTGCCGCCGGATTTATGCGGTTAAACAGCGGGCAGATATGTTCTATCCAATCTTTCATGGTTGCCACCATAAGTCCGGCAAAAAATGAGTTGACCATCATAAATACAAGGGCAATGCCCATTTTAATGTGCATACTGCATTTAAAGGCGATTCCGATAAAAACACCGGCGGCAAGGGAAAAAAGCGTACCCATAAGTGCTGTGGCAAAGGAAAGTCCTAAGCGGTTTCCGAAATCCAGCTTTAAAATCACAGTCAGATAGAAAAACAGTAAAAAAACACCGACGGACTGAAGCACAAAAGCGGCAGCGAGGTCACTTAAAATCATGACGGACTTGCGTGTCGGTGCACATTCACGGCGCATGCCAAGGCTCGATAAGTTGGCAAGGGCAGTGCCGATACATTCTACACCGGAAGATACACTCATCAGACAGCACATCGCAATCAAAGCATAAAAATACTGCATATACGGGTCGTAGGAAGCATCTGCCAGAGAAATTTCACTGCCGTAGGAGTGGCGTTTGGATAAAAAATCAATGGAATCGGCCAGCTTTTCCGGGTGTTCTGCGGCAATTTTTTCAAATACACTGCTCTGGGTGCAGTATTGGGATAAAAAAGACTGCATCAGGGTCTGTTCCATGCCGTTTTCTGCAACGGTCAGGTGTGGTGTGGCATCAACATAAAAAATGCCGGTGGCTTTATTTTCCTTTAACATTGCGATGGCAGTGTCTTCATCGGTAAAGGTCAAATCAAATAAGGCTTTTCCGTCTGATTTTTCAACTTCTTTTAAGACCGTTTCAAAGGCAGTATTTTCATGAACCGTCACGACAGCGGCAGGAATTGTGTTTAATTCCAGCTCCGTGCCGTTTAGAAGCCTGCCAAAGCCCAGGTAAAAGAATGTGCCTAAGATAAGTGGAAAAGCCAATGTCCAAAAGGTCAGGTCCTTTTGAAGAAATATACTTTTCAGCCTGTATAAAAACAATCGTAAAAACATTACAAACCTCCTCTCAATGTAAGTTAATCTCTTAATTCGCTTCCGGTAATTTCAAGGAAAACATCATTTAAAGTCGGAAGTTCCGAATAAACACGCCCAAAGGCAATGTTTTCCTCCTGTAAGTAAGACAGAAGATGAATCAGGTTGTGGCGCCACTGCACTGTACGGTCAGTCTGTTATTTTCATAAGAAACGTCATAGACATGGTTAAGCCTGCGGACAGCCTCAAGCTGTGTATCGGTCAGCTCTAAAATTTCTACGGTTAAAGTTTCGCTTTTTTTAATGAGCTGTTTTAATTCGGTGGCAGTACCGTTTGCAAGGTTGCGTCCCTTATCCATAATCACAATGCGCGAACAGATTTGTTCCACTTCTTCCATATAATGGGATGTGTAAATAATGGTTGCGCCTTCTTCGTTTAATTTTAAAATGCCCTGTAAAATTTTATTACGGCTCTGTGGGTCTACGGCAACGGTCGGTTCGTCCAGCAGAATCAGCTTCGGCTTGTGCGCAATGCCGCAGGCGATGTTTAAACGGCGGAGCAGTCCGCCGGAGAGTTTTTTGGGATAAAATTTTACAAAATCCGAAAGTCCCGCAAATTCCTCTGCAACATATTGGCGGCGGAGTTTCTTATCTTTAATGTATAAACCACAAAAATAATCAATATTTTCCTGTACGGTCAGTGTGTCAAAAACGGCGACATTCTGAAAGACAACGCCGATATTGCGCTTTAAATCATAGCTGTCGGGCTTCATAGGTTTTCCAAAGACCTCGATTGAACCTTTATCGTATGCCAGCAGGGACAGCAGACAGTTCATGGTCGTTGTCTTTCCGGAACCGTTCGGCCCTAAAAGCCCTAAAATTTCTCCTTTGGATACGGTTAAGTTAAAATGGTCCACGGCAACCAGTTCATGATAACGTTTGACCAGATTTTCAATTTTTACAATGGTTTCTGCCATAAAAAATCCTCCTGATAATGTTGTTGTTCATATTGTAAGCTGTTATAAATATTGTAGCGCGTGAGGGCAGAATGCGGTAGTGAAGAATATCAGAATCGGAAGTGACATTTGTCATATCTTGCGGTACAATAAAAATATAAATAATCAGAAGGACGGCAGATTTTAGCGGGACTGCCGTATGGAAATGAGGAAAATGTGAGAAAGATTACAGATATGCTGGTACTGTACGTGCTGTGTGCCGTACTCGAATCAGCCTGCGGGATTACCAATCATGTAGTGGTGAGTCTGCTGTTGTTATTTATTGAGGTGTGTGCCGTTATATATCTGCAAAGCATGGCGGGAAGGACATTTGCGGTGACGGTCTATCTATTGTCGTTTTTAGTGATAAAAGAGACATCATATGGCTTTCCGGTTGTACTGTATGCCGTCTGGGAACAGGTGCTGGAGGCATGGGAGAAAAAAGAGATAAAAAGGACGGCAGTAGCAGGCATTACAGTTTTTTTGTGGGTGTTTTTTGGCGTTGCGGCATCGCGCTATATCCTGTCGGGTACAGACAGGATACAGTGGTAGATACTATGGATTGTTTTTGACATGCTGGCGGTATATCTGCGGCAGATGACATGGCAGGATAGAGAACTGCAAAAGGAGTTCATCCGCATACAGGATGATGACAGGGAATATAACAGAATGTTAAAACTGAAAAACCGCTATTTAATTGAAAAGCAGGACGCACAGGTTTACAGTGCAACCTTAAAGGAGCGCAACCGTATTGCAAGGGAAATTCATGACAATGTAGGACATCTGCTTTCAAGGGCGCTTATCCAGACGGGAGCGGTCATTGCAGTCAGCCGTGATGAGCAGACGAAACCGTTGCTTTTAAGTATTAAAGAAACCTTAGACTGTGCGATGAACAATATCCGTAACAGTGTTCATGATTTGCATGATGAATCGGTGGATTTAGAGCAGACCGTCCGTGAGATGACGGAAAAAGCAGAGGGGTATACGGTCAGTTACGAATATGATATGTCACAGGACCTGCCGAAGGAATTAAAATACTGCATGATCTCGATTGTAAAAGAGGCATTGTCCAATGTAACCCGGCACAGCGATGCTGACAGGGTGAAGCTTTTACTGCGGGAGCATCCCGCCTTTTATCAGATTTTAATTCAGGATAACGGTAAATGTGTGCATCCGGGGGACGGTACGGGAATCGGGATTACCAATATGCGCCAGCGGGTGGAAACGTTTGGCGGAACGATAGATATCCGCACAGAAAACGGATACCGCATTTTTATCCACATTCCAAAAGCAGATATTCCTGCCGGAAGATGAGAAACTGTCCGGGATTTTTTCACTGCCGTTTTGCGGCAAAATTGCCCGGAAAATAAGGAGAAGTATGAAAGTAGTAATAATTGACGATGATAAACTGGTAAGCATGTCTTTGAAAATGATTCTGGAAAACGGAACGGATATTGAAGTGGAGGCAGTCGGAGAAGACGGACGGGAAGCTGTGTCACTATATAAAAAATACAGTCCTGATATTTTACTGCTGGATATCCGTATGCAGTATATGACCGGACTGGAAGCGGCAAGAAATGTGCTTGCGGCATATCCGGATGCCAAGATTCTTTTCCTGACGACATTTTCAGATGACGAATATATTATTGAAGCACTCGAAATCGGTGTAAAGGGATACCTGCTCAAACAGGATTACGAAGGACTGGTTCCGGCAATCCGTGCAGCAGCGTCCGGACAGATTGTCTTTGGCGGAAAAATTGTCGATAAGCTGCCGGGACTGCTTGGCGGAACAGCCGCTTATGATTATGCGGCACAGGGAATCACACAGAAAGAATACGAAATGATACAGCTCGTTGCACAGGGGCTCAGCAATAAGGAGATTGCAGAAAAGACTTTTTTGTCAGAGGGAACAATCCGTAATTATATCAGCACCGTACTGGAAAAGCTGAATTTGCGGGACAGAACCCAGCTGGCAGTGTTTTATTATCAGAACGGAGGTCGGTAAAAATGGGTGGCATTGAAGACTATATCAAATGGCGCGGGGATTTGACGTTTGAGCAGTCTGCATTTAATGAGGTGGATAATCTGGTGCTGTCGCAGATTGCTTATGTGGATTTTAAAAATATCATACCGGCGGCAGGCAGGAAAGAAAAAATTACCCTGCGGCAGGCGGCACATGATTTTTTTGACTTAAATGATGAGGAAGAATTACAAAAAGTCACATCGTTTATCAGGGAAGCACCGTTTTTTATGCGGATTGCAGCGGAAAGCAGGCGTTTCGGGGATATTGTGCTTTCCGATTATGCAGATGTGACAGATGACCATGAGGAGAAGCAGTTTGCAGCATTCTGTGCGGAACTTCCCGATGATACGTACTACATTGCATTCCGCGGGACAGATGATACGATTATCGGCTGGAAAGAAGATTTTAACATGGGTGTCATGATGCCGGTGCCGTCCCAGCTTGAAGCTGTAGAGTATGTCAATACCGTTATGCGCTGGAAACGCGGAAAGCTTCGTCTTGGCGGTCATTCAAAGGGCGGCAATCTTGCGATTTATGCCGCCGTCTTTGCAAAGCCGTCCATTCAGCGCAAGGTGGTGAAAGTCTATAACAATGATGGACCGGGATTTACAAAAGAGATGATTGAAAGTGAAGCGTACCGGAAAATGCTGCCGCAGATTCAGACGATTGTACCGCAGCATTCCATTGTCGGTATGTTACTGTGGCAGGAAGAAGAATATCTGGTGGTGTGCAGCAGTCAGACAGGAATCATGCAGCATGATGCCATGTCGTGGCAGGTAGAGGGCAAATGCTTTGTGACATGTCCGTCTCTCAGCGCGAACAGTAAGAATTTTCATGAAGCCATAACATCATGGCTGGAGGGTCTGTCTGCAAAGGAACGGGAAAAATTTGTGGATACACTTTTTGAACTTATTACCGCAAGCGGCGCAAAGACTCTTTCAGACATCAACGCCGATATCCTTCGCAGTGCCAACGCCACCATCAAAATGTTCGGTACACTGGATGCGGGAACAAAAAGATTATTGTTAAAAATACTAAAAGCCCTCTCAACCGAAATTAAGAGGGCAAGAAAGAGTAAAAACAGATAATAGGACAGATAAAAGGATAAGCCGAAGTCAAGTAACACGTTGAGGCGTTCCTTTTATATGCCTCTATTTGTTATGGGTACGCCGCAGAAAAATCCACCCTAAAAGGCAGAACGCCATAAACATCGGATAGTAGTTATACGCGATAATATCCACACCGCTCAGCGGCATAACAGCAGAAGCTGTGGCTGCGGAAGCATAAAGCACCTGTGCGCCGTAAGGTAAAAGCCCTTGTGTTACGGAAGCGCTGATATCTAATAAAGAAGCTGTTTCACGCGGCGAAATATCATATTCGGTACTGATTTCCTTTGCAATCGGACCGGCAAGAATAATCGAAATCGTATTGTTGGCAGTCGCCGGCAGTTAAAACGCTGATACCGAAACGTGCACCCTTTGGTGAGCGGATTCTCTGACGGATGGCAGTTAAAAGCCAGTCAATACCGCCGTTATATTTAATCAGTGAACCGATACAGCTGACAATAATTGAAATTACTGTAATATCATACATGGCGTTAATGCCATCGCCCATACATGTAAAAATCTCCATGCCGGAAAGATTTCCGGTGAAAATTCCGGCAGCAAGAGAAAAGACCGTGCCTAAAATCAGTACGGCGAATACATTCATGCCGCACAAGGCGCTTACCAGTACAAAAAGATATGGTGCAATCAAAAGCAGATTGGCATCCTTTGCGTAAACGGAAACGACCTCCGAATGGGAAGGCAGAATCAGCAGTAATACAAAAGTCAGGATAGCGGCAGGCAGTACAATAAAAAAGTTTGTGCGGAATTTATCTTTCATGGAACAGTCCTGCGTGCGGGTTGCGGCAATTGTGGTGTCGGAAATCATCGAAAGATTATCCCCGAACATCGCACCGCTGATGACCGCTCCGATGCACATGGCAAGGGAAATCGAAGTCTTTTCACTGATACCGACCGCAATCGGTGCCAGTGCGGAAATCGTTCCGACACTTGTTCCCATGGATATGGAAAGAAAACAGCCGATAATAAACAATCCGGCGGCAGACTAGCTGGCAGGAAGCAGTTTTAATCCTAAATTTACCGTGTGTTCAACGCCGCCCGCGGCGGATACGGCTCCGGAAAATGCGCCTGCCGTCATCTCGTTCGCTATTCTGTATATCAATGAGATGGACAAGGAAAATTAGACACATGGTAATAATATTTTCATCGGCAAGCCCTTTGGCAATGACCGTGATTTTTTCAGAAAATGAAAGTGTGCGTGTCTGTAAAAATGCCGTCAGCAGAGCAGCTAAAAAAGCAATAATTGCAGGCATATTGTAAAAGTCGTGAAATATAATACCGGAACCGGCATAAATCACTAAAAAAACACCAATTGGCAGAAGTGCCAGCGGTGAAGGTTTAAGGGAATCCTTTAAGGGCATATTTGCAGTTGTATTGTTCATGCGAATCCTCACTTCTTTTAATATTATTTTGATAGTTTTGATATCTGCTGCTAATATTTGCAATCCCCCTGTGGGACAGAAATTTTAAAATTATGCATCAATTTGTTATTTGATGAGCAACGTACTTATAGTATAAGAAGAAAAGAGAGGTGTCAACACATTATTTTTTCCATTCTTTTCGTTGACAGGAAAAAAGTACAATAATATACTTAATGAGAAATATTTTCAATTAAAGATTTGTGAAAATGATAGACAAAAAGAGGAATAGAGGATAGTATGAACAAGCCATAAACGAAAGCCTGTTCATACAGCGCTTTGTGCAGCAGGCGTCACGAAGCTGCTTTTATCGCAGAACTGAATAGGTTCAGTCCGCGGTTCCTCCGGAATTAGAATGCCTGCGGAATAGAGGATAGTATGACACTGGATAAATTAGAGGTTGGAAAAGACGCGGTCATTGAAAGCATAGGCGGAAAAGGCGCACTGCGCAGGCACTTTCTGGACATGGGGCTGACACCGGGTACGGAAGTGACAATGATGAAAAAAGCACCGATGGGTGATCCAATAGAGTTAAGACTCAGAAGCTATGAACTGACACTGCGTCTTGCAGATGCGGCACAAATAGAAATCAGCGGAATCCATGATACCGATACGGTGCGGAGCCGTCAGGCACATTTAAAAGACATTCCACATCCGCAGGTTGGTGAAATGGGAATTTATCATGTGCGAAAAAAGGGAAATGAACTGCGGGAAGGAGAACCGCTGACATTCGGACTGATTGGCAATCAGAACTGTGGAAAGACAACGCTGTTTAACCAGCTGACAGGCGCCAATCAGCATGTTGGAAATTTTCCCGGAGTTACGGTAGACAGAAAAGACGGTCAAATCAAAAATCATCCGGAAGCAACCGTGACGGATTTGCCGGGAATTTACTCTCTTTCACCGTATACTAATGAAGAAATTGTGACAAGGGATTTTCTGATTCAGAATAAACCGCGCGGCATTATCAACATTGTCGATGCAACCAATATTGAAAGGAATCTGTATCTGACGATGCAGTTGATTGAGATGGACATTCCGATGGTGCTTGCGCTGAATATGATGGATGAAGTGCGTGAAAATGGCGGTACGATTCAGGTCAACCGTCTGGAAGAAGCATTGGGAATACCGGTTATTCCGATTTCAGCGGCAAAAAATGAAGGAATTGGAGAACTCATAGAACATGCCATTCATGTAGCGCGTTATGATGAATGTCCGGGACGGCTTGACTTTTGCGATGCCAACGGTGAAAACGGACAGGCAGCGATTCACCGCTGTATCCATGCGGTAGTACATTTAATTGAAGACCATGCAAAAAAAGCAGAGATTCCGGCGCGTTTTGCGGCAACAAAGCTGGTAGAAGGGGATAAACTGATTTTACAGCAGCTTGGACTGGACCGGAATGAAGAAGAAACACTGGAACACATGATTCATGAAATGGAAGAAGAATGTGCAAAAGACCGGGAAGCAGCCCTTGCCGATATGCGTTTTAAATTTATCGAAAAAGTGTGTACGCAGACAGTTGTTAAGCCAACAGAAAGCAAGGCACACGCAAGAAGTGTAAAGGCGGATAAGATACTGACAGGAAAATATACGGCACTGCCGGCTTTTGCGGCAATTATGGGGCTGATATTCTGGCTGACCTTCGGAGTTATCGGTGCAGGTTTTTCGGACTGGCTGAGTGTTGGAATTGATATTGTAACGGATTTTGCTGACCGTGCATTAACGGCGTATGGGTTAAATCCGGTTGTCCATTCCCTGATTATTGACGGTATTTTTGCCGGTGTCGGCAGCGTTTTGTCGTTTTTGCCGATTATTGTAGTGCTGTTCTTCTTTTTATCAATTTTGGAGGACAGCGGATACATGGCACGAATTGCATTTGTAATGGATAAACTGCTGCGTAAAATCGGATTGTCCGGTAGAAGCTTTGTACCGATGATTATCGGCTTTGGCTGTTCTGTACCGGCGATTATGGCAACC
>ERZ779902.1045-NODE-1045-length-10837-cov-1.877481_pt1 | contig 10837 bp, 7 predicted proteins | sample MGYA00511350_ERZ779902 | MGnify/ENA primary metagenome ERZ779902 (study PRJEB29588, sample SAMEA2146908) | human gut metagenome | biome: human gut; feature: human-associated habitat; material: faeces | place: Denmark | collected 2008/2010 ...
AGGATTTATTGGGACTGCCTGTCATAAATATAAGACATGTACCGCTTAACGGAGGATTCAATAAATTTATAAAGAGATTTACGGATATAGTCGGTTCGTTCCTGCTTATAATCCTATTTTCTCCTATCATGCTTGCAGTGGCACTTGCGGTGAAGGTTTCATCAAAAGGGCCTGTTATATATAAGCAGGAGAGAGTGGGACTTCATAACAGGAATTTTGTTATGTACAAGTTTCGTTCTATGAAAATAAATAGATGCGACGAGCTGCATTTTACAACGCAGAATGATGACAGGACTACCAAAATCGGAAGATTCATAAGAAAATGCAGTCTTGACGAGCTGCCGCAGCTGTTCAATGTATTAAAGGGTGATATGAGTCTGGTAGGGCCAAGACCTGAAAGACCGGAGTTTGTCGAACAGTTCAAGGAACAGATACCAAGATACATGATAAAGCATCAGGTACGTCCCGGAATGACAGGCTGGGCACAGATTAACGGCTACAGAGGAAATACTTCTATTCAAAAGAGAATAGAGTATGATTTGTACTATATTGAGAACTGGACATTGTGGTTTGATATTGCTATACTGTTTCAGACGATTTTTAAAGGCTTTGTAAATAAGAATGCTTTTTAATTATTAGATAGATATTATGAGCGGAAATCCACTGCCTTGATACCGGACGACAAACCTCCTGCATATGGTTTGCACCGCTTTATCGCAGAATTGCTCAGGAATGAGGATTATTATGGCAAATAAGAAAAAAAAGAGAAGAATGAAGGTATGGCAGAAAGCATTGCTCTTTTTTGTGGAGCTTGTTGTGCTATGTGTGGTTGTGGTGGCATGGTATATTGTTGATAAATTTAGCAAGCTTGAAATACAGGAGATTGACAGGGAGGCGATAGACCTTGTAATTGCGCCGGAAGTAAAGGCTAACGAGACATTAAAGGGATATACCAATTACCTGTTACTTGGAACGGATGCAAGAGATAACTCACTTGAAGCTCTCAATAAGACCGGTGAGGGAAATACTGATGCCATTATTATAGCAAGCCTTAACAATGACACTAAGGAAGTGAAGCTTGTATCAGTATACAGAGATACTTTGCTCATGGTTCCGGCATCCGGAAAATTTAACGACACATACAGGAAAGCAACAGAAGCTTTTTTCTATTCAGGTGTTGAAGCTACGATAAGCATGGTTAATTTAAATCTTGACCTCAATATTACAGACTATGTCATGGTCAACTTTGAAGCATTGATAAGAATTGTCGATGCAATGGGAGGCGTTGATCTTGAGATAACAGAGGATGAGCTGTATTGGCTGAATGAGTATCTTAGAGATACAGGTCTTAACACAGGAAGAACTTACACTACGGTTCCGAATTCGGGAATGGTGCATCTTGACGGAATACAGGCGACAGCTTACTGTCGTATAAGATACGCTGATGGAACACTCGATTACGGACGTGCTGAGAGACAGAGAAAAATTATAAGCCTTATATTTGAGAAAGCGAAGAAGATGAATATTACACAGCTTACAAATGCAATAAATGGTGTACTTGACAATGTAGTTACGAGTGTGCCTGCTTCAGAGATATTAAGCATGGTTCCAAGCGTATTTGATTTTTCATTGGTTGATCAGACGGGCTTCCCATTTGAAAAGTTCGGTTCCATGAAGAAGGTTCCGGAGATTAATATTGCCGACCCTGTATTTGCGATGACGCTTGAATCGAACGTGAGCGAGCTTCACAAGTACCTGTTTGGTGTGGATAACTATGAACCTACATCGAGAATAAAGGATATAAGTGCATACCTTCAGGCTTTGTATGACAAGAATTATTATCCTGCAAATATTTATCAATAAAATTAGAGTGTCATAGTTTGTAAAACAAATTAATAAGTCAGCGGAATGAGGAATATTGTGAAAAAGAGTATGAAGGTTATCAGCCAAAAAGAAAATGGAATTATACAGATAAAAGGATATATAATCAGACTTGCTATTGTACTTGCAGCTAGTCTTTTTATGGCATCTGCTGTTGAGCTGTTCTGCAATATCAAGCTTATGCGTCTGCCATCGGATATTAAAGGAGTACAGAATATAAGCTTTGAAAAGACAGTATTTGATGCTTCTGATTGGACGGAGGGAGATCCGGAAAATGGTCTTGAATACAGACCACATGAAGAGTACTTAACATATCAGGGAATGGAATGCTATTACCTTGAGCCTGATGGCTATGTGAATAAGCTTGTTCTCGATTATAAGAATGCATCGGCGGCTTATTTTGATATTATAGTTCTGTGTGAGAACAGATTCGGATATCTTGAAAGCTGGACAACCAAGGACAATAATCCAATCTATATATCGGAGTCGACAGTCAACATAGATAAGAATGCCAAGGCTGTGTGGATAATACCTAAGAACAATAATACTCCGCAATATGACAATGATGTAGAACTTCTAAATGTAAGAATAAGAAATGTTGCTATATTTAACCATTTCAGATTCTTATTTGTGCTCTTAATGGTTCTATGTGCAGGCGTTATAATTGTGTTCAGAAATGCGATATCGGCGCATTTGGAGTACGGTTTTTTGACGGTTGGACTGTGTGCCGGAATTATCTTCTGTCTTGCTATGCCATTGTCCCGTGTAGGATGGGATGAAGAGACACATCTTAGAAGTGTATATTGGCTGGATATAACAGGAAGCTACGAATATAACTGCTTTCTTCACAACTATATTGACGGAGGAGCTGAAAACCTTCCGTTTGAGTACAGCACTTCGTATGAAGAATACCAGCATGTATTTGACAGGGTTAATGAATTGTCAACGCCAAGTGAGTCTGACCCGGCAGCTTCACATCACTGGGGTACGAGCGGATTTGCAACATTTTCATATTTCTTTATGGCTATAACGTGCAATATATGCAAGCTTGCAGGAGTTCCTTTTGCATACACATATATTTTATTGCGGCTTACCAATATGTTGATGTATGTGATTGTTGTATTTTTTGCAATCCGCAAGCTTCCTAAAGGAAAATTGATCATGAGTGCCATAGCACTTATGCCGACACCGATGTATCTGGCATGTACGATATCATATGACACTGTAGTTACAGGCTTTTTGTTCCTTGGTATGTCGTACATTTTTTACCTTATGTTCACAGAGAAAAAGATTACATGGTGGGAATATCTTGTGTTTGTCATAGCAATGGCATATGGTTCATCGAGAAAATCAATTTATATACCATTGATATTGCTTGGTGTTTTTCTTCCGCACCGTATTTTTAAGGACAAGAAGCAGGAAAAGATAATGAAGGCGGGAATAGTGCTCGTTCTTCTTGTGATTTTGAGCACCTTTGTACTTCCTGCAATATTCAGTCCTTCGGCTGAAGGAGATTTAAGAGGCGGCACGACAAGCCATGCAGGGCAGATGAGCGCGGTATTTTCTAATCCTGTCGGCTATGCGGCATTGCTTTTATCTACAATGTGGCAGCATCTGTGGGATTTCGGAATAGGTACACCGGCACTTGATTTTATGGCATATCTCGGAGCAGGAAGCATGACTTATGTTATTGTCATATATCTGGTGGCAGTAACAATTACATCCGAGAACACAGTGTATGTACAGAATGATAAGAAGAAATGGATTGCACAGGGCATGCCTGTATGGTTAAAAGCGATGATATATTTTCTTGTATTTGGAGTGATGTGCCTTATATGGACTTCCATGTATATAAGCTATACGGAGGTCGGCAAGACAACGATGGCAGGCGTTCAGGGAAGATACTATATTCCATTGCTGTTTCCTGTTATGTTTACGCTTAGCTTTAACAAAGTCAATACGAATTGGAACAAGATGCGCTATAATATGACATGTATGCTTGTGTCAGCATTTATAATTTTTTACAGCATATGGGAGATACTGATAAGACAGTGCAGTCTCTAGGCGGATATATAACAGGGAAACGGACCTTTAGTTCCTGTTATTTTATGGTAACTTATAAAAACATATATTTGAGGAGAAAAATCATGAAAAAGCTTATAATAACAGGCTGTAATGGACAGCTGGGAAGAGCGATGAACAAGGTCTTAGAAGGAAATGATGAGTATGAGCTTGTTAACACTGATGTTGCGGAGCTTGACATAACAGATATAGATGCTGTCATAAGTTTCGTTGAGAAGGTAAAGCCTTATGCGATAGTCAACTGTGCTGCGTACACTGCGGTGGATGCCTGCGAAGTAAATAAGGAGCTTGCATATAAGATTAATGCGATAGGCCCTAGAAACCTTGCCATTGCAGCGGAAAAATACAATGCAAAGCTTATTCATGTGTCTACGGATTATGTTTTTGCCGGTGATGGTTCAAGACCATATACTGAATTTGATGAGGCAGCTCCTAAGAGCATGTACGGATTTACCAAGCTTGCCGGCGAGAAGTTTGTAAAGGATTTTTCAAGACACTATTTCATTGTCAGAACAGCATGGCTCTATGGAGACGGAAAAAATTTCCTAAAGACAATGCTGAGACTTTCAGAGACTCATGATGAGATTACGGTTGTTGATGATCAGATTGGTTCTCCTACAAGTGCGATGGAGCTTGCAAGAGCGATAAAATGGCTGGTTCCGACTGAAAATTACGGAGTATATCATGGAACCTGTGAGAATTTCTGTTCATGGGCAGATTTTACGGAAGCTATATTTAAAAAGACCAAAAGAAATACCAAGGTTGTTCATGTGAGCACGAAGCAGTATCAGGATGCACATCCTGAATCGGCAGCAAGACCTGCATATTCAGTGCTTGACAATTATATGTTCCGTCTTGTCGGTGGATATACATTTGCAGACTGGGAAAGTGCACTTGATGAATATCTAAGGGAAAATGGACTCGCATAGAATTGATATAAGTCAGTATAAAACAAACTAACAGGTTGATTTATATAATGAGTTATGGTAACATACAATAGCTTGAAAGCAGATGTCAGAACAGCATATATTTAGTGATAATGCTGAATTTTAAGTGACAGACTGCCATAAAGGACTTTGAATGTATGCTGAAAATATATGTTGTTTTAACGCATATTTTTGATATGTATATAAATGTTTCAGAGTGAATTTTATGAGTTGGAAGGAGATTAAGTAAAATGAGAACCTATCTTGTAACCGGAGGAGCCGGATTTATCGGTTCAAATTACATACACTATATGTTTAAGAAGTATGGCGATACTATCCGCATTATAAATGTGGATGTGCTAACATATGCCGGAAATCTTGAGAATCTTAAGGACATTGCGGATAAGCCTAACTACACATTTGTCAAGGCTGATATCTGTGATAAGGAAGCAATAGAGAAGATTTTTGCTGGGAATGATATCGACAGGGTTGTCCATTTTGCGGCAGAGAGCCATGTTGACAGAAGTATTAAGAACCCTGAGGTTTTTGTAAAGACTAATGTACTCGGAACAGCAGTTATGTTAAATGCTGCTAAGAAGGCATGGGAGCTTCCTGATGGCTCATACAAGGAGGATAAGAAGTTCCTTCATGTGTCAACAGATGAAGTGTATGGTTCACTTCCGGATGATGATACAGCATTCTTCTATGAGACAACACCTATCGACCCTCACAGCCCATATTCAGCAAGCAAAGCTTCATCGGACATGCTTGTAAAGGCTTATATCGACACATATCATTTCCCTGCCAATATAACAAACTGCAGCAACAACTATGGACCATATCAGTTCCCGGAGAAGCTTATTCCGCTTATTATCAACAATGCACTATCAGGAAAGAAGCTTCCTGTATATGGCGATGGAAAGAATGTAAGAGACTGGCTATATGTTGAGGATCATGCGAAGGCGATTGACATGGTTCAGGAGCAGGGAGTGCTTGGTGAGCGCTATAATATAGGCGGACATAACGAGAAACAGAATATTGAGATCATAAAGATTATTCTTGAGACGTTAAATGAAATGCTTCCGGATACAGACCCTAGAAAAGCTCATATCAATGAGGAGCTTATAACATATGTTGCTGACCGCAAGGGGCATGACAGACGTTATGCAATCGCACCTGACAAGATTAAGGCAGCAGTCGGCTGGGTACCTGATACAATGTTCAAGGATGGAATCAAGCTCACAATCAAGTGGTATTTCGAGCATGAGGACTGGATGAAGAACGTGACAAGCGGCGATTACCAGAAGTATTATGCTGAGATGTACAAGTAAATAGTAAAACGCACATCAGGTGATATGCAGCCGGTTCAGCTATATAAATTACAATAAATGGATATTATTTGATGAAATTATTGTATTGCATGGGTGGCTGCTTATCATCCGGTTATTGATGTTTACAGCTTATAGAGAAAGGATTATCAATATGAAGGGAATCATACTTGCCGGAGGCTCCGGCACAAGACTTTACCCACTTACAAAGGCTATCTCCAAGCAGATTATGCCTGTATATGACAAGCCTATGATATATTATCCACTGTCGACACTTATGCTTGCTGGCATAAGGGAGGTGCTTATCATATCGACACCGAGGGATCTGCCTGTATTTAAGGAGCTTCTTGGTGATGGAGGCCAGCTTGGAATGACATTCGAGTATGCCGTTCAGGAGAGCCCTAGAGGACTTGCAGATGCATTCATCATCGGTGAGAAATTCATCGGAAATGACAGAGTGGCACTTGTACTTGGAGACAATATCTTCTATGGACAGAGCTTCTCAAAGGTGCTTGAAAGAGCTGCTGCGCGTGAGAGCGGAGCGACCATATTCGGATATTATGTAAGAGATCCGAGAGAGTACGGTGTTGTTGAATTTGACGAGAACGGAAAGGCACTCTCAATCGAGGAGAAGCCTGAGAATCCTAAGTCCAACTATGCGGTTCCGGGACTTTACTTCTACGACAATGATGTTGTTGAGATTGCCAAGAATGTAAAGCCGTCTGCCAGAGGAGAGATAGAGATAACAAGCATCAACAACGAGTATTTGAACCGTGGAACCCTTCAGGTGGAGACACTTGGAAGAGGCTTTGCATGGCTTGATACCGGCAACCATGATGCACTCCTTGATGCAGCGGATTTCGTTGCAGCGTTCCAGAAGAGACAGGGACTCTATATTTCCTGTATTGAGGAGATTGCATATAAGAGAGGCTTCATAGACAGAGAGCAGCTTGTTAAGCTTGCACAGCCTCTTCTTAAGACAGCCTATGGAAAGTATCTTATTGAGATTGCGAACGGATTGTAGGAGGAATTTTATAATGGGACAGATTACGGTAAGCAAGTGTTATACTGAGGACGGAGTTGAGATAGAGGGACTCAAGGTTATCGAGCCTAAGGTGTTCGGTGATTCGAGAGGATATTTTTACGAGGTCTATAATTATAATGATTATGCGGCAGCAGGAATAGACATGCAGTTCGTGCAGGATAACCAGTCAGGCTCTAAGAAGGGCGTTATAAGAGGCCTTCATTTCCAGAAGCAGTTCCCACAGGATAAGCTTGTAAGGGCTTCCAAGGGAACGGTTTTCGATGTGGCCGTAGATTTAAGAGAGGGTTCTAAGACCTTCGGTAAGTGGTATGGCGTTGAGCTCTCAGACGAGAACAAGAAGCAGTTCTTCATTCCTAAGAACTTTGCGCATGGCTTCGTTGTGCTCTCAGACACAGCGGAGTTCGCATATAAGTGTACGGACTTCTATCACCCGAATGACGAGGGCGGTATTATATGGAATACGCAGGGGTCTGGAAAATCCTTAATCATGGTATGGCTGACAAAGTGGATTATCGAGAATATTGCAGATAGTCGTGTTGTTGTAATCACAGACCGAGAAGAGCTGGACACCCAAATCAGAGATCAGTTTGTTGACGTGGATGAAAAGGTACGCAGAGCAAAGAGCTGCGCAGACCTTCGGACAATCTTGGATAAAAACGAGGATTCTATCATCTGTTCGCTGATTCATAAATATGGACACAATGCAGGAAACCAGTCAGATATCGACCAGTATCGGAAGGAGCTTCTGAAAGACCTGCCGAATGATTTTAAGGCAAAGGGCAATATTGTAGCCTTCATTGACGAATGCCATCGTACAAATTCCGGCAAGCTGCATGAAGCAGTTAAGACGCTTATGCCGGATGCCATACTGATTGGTTTCACCGGGACACCGTTATTGAAAACAGATAAAAAGTCCAGCATCGAAACTTTCGGTACATACATTCACACATATAAATTTGATGAAGGCGTAGAAGATGGAATTGTCCTTGATCTGCGCTATGAAGCACGCGATGTGGATCAAGACCTTTCGAGTCAGGATAAAGTCGACTTGTGGTTTGAAAACAAAACAAGGGGTCTGACAGAACGGGCAAAACAGCAGCTCAAACAGAGTTGGACATCAATCAACAAGCTCTACAGTTCCAAACAGAGGCTTGAAAAAATTGCATCTGATATCGTGTTCGATATGAGCCTAAAGCCGAGACTTAAAGATGACCGCGGAACTGCTATGCTTGTTGCAAACAGTATTTATGAGGCTTGCAGATACTGGGAAATCTTTATGAGCATGGGATTTACTAAGTGTGCCATCGTCACATCATATGAACCGACAACGCAAAGTGTCAGAACGGCAACTTATGATCCTATGCAGGAGAGTGAGGAAGAGTACAAGAAGAAAATATACGAACGAATGCTCAATGGCAAAAAGCTGTCTGAATTCGAAGAAGAAGTAAAGGTTAAATTTATTGATGAGCCGGCGCAGATGAAACTGCTGATTGTAGTGGATAAACTGCTGACTGGCTTTGATGCTCCGAGTGCAACTTATCTATATATTGATAAATCCATGCGCAATCATGACCTTTTCCAGGCTATTTGTCGTGTTAACCGACCGGATGGAGAAGACAAGGATTATGGATACATTGTAGATTATATGGATTTGTTCCGCAATGTGCAGCTTGCTGTAGCGGATTATACCTCAGAGGCGTTTGACGGATATGATAAAGAAGATGTCGAAGGTCTGATTAAAAATCGCTACGATGAGGCAAATTCTGAATTGACAGGAACATTGTCATCATTGGATGCACTGGTCGAAAATGTTCCGGCACCGCAGGCAGATACAGATTACATAGAATATTTTTGTGGCGAGGATAGCGAAAGTGATGAGAAGACTGCTCGGAGGGATACTCTTTATGGGCTGACAGCGTCTCTTTCTCGTTCTTTTGCAAATTGTTGCGATCGACTTGTATCAGATTATGGATATACAGAGGAGGATGTCGAGCATCTGCGCAGAGAGATTTCAGGATATAACAAAATCAAGGAAATGATTAAACTGGCAAGTTGCGATTATATTGATTTGAAGCCTTATGAGGCAGACATGCGCTATATTCTTGATACCTATATTCGTGCAGAGGAAACCAAGGTGGTCAGTGAGCTTGGGAATATGTCCATTGTTGAATTATTGCTTCAGGGCAAGACCACTACACCTGCTGATTTGGTAAAAGACCTCCCAGGAGATAATGAGGCAAAGGCAGAGACCATTGACAATAACCTGCAGCATGAAATCGTCAAGAAGATGAGTTCGAATCCCGTGTATTATGGCAAGCTGTCAGAAATGCTGAAGAAAATCATCATGCAGCGAAAAGTGGCAGCGATGAGCTACCAGGAATATTTGAAACAGGTCGTGGAAATGGCTGAGGCAATCCTTCATCCGGAAGATAATGGAGATTATCCGGATGAAGTGAAGAATAGTGCGGCCAGACGAGCGCTGTTTGATTACTTTGAGGAGGATTTGGAGTTGACCGTTGATGTAGATGGAGCTATTCGCATCGCAATACGACCAGCATGGAAGAAAAATCGGCAGAAACAGCAGAAAATTAGACTTGCTATTTATGAAAAGTTATTGCTTCATAGCTATTGCAAAGACAAAGCTGAAGAGGAAACTAATCAGGTCTTCGATATAGCACAGAGGCAGGAAGGATATGATGCGTAGTGAAAATTTATTGATTGGTGAACTAACAATTGAGGTGACTCGGAAAAAGAATCTGAAGAATCTGTATATTCGAGTGAAACCGCCAGAAGGTGATATTACGGTGAGTGCCCCAACAGGGATTACAATGGATGAAGTCAAGCTGTTTGTATTGGGAAAACTCCAGGAAATTACCAAGGTGCGTGATAGGATGCTGTCACAGGAGAGGCAAAGCAAACGAGAGTATGTATCTGGGGAGTCACATTATTTGTGGGGAAAACCATATCGCCTACAGGTGATATATGAAGGCAAGCAGCGAAAGATTGTGAGAACACCCACTAAAATAATAATGACAGTGCCTGAAGGCACAAGCATTGACTCCAGAGAAAAACTATTTATTGAATGGTATCGACAGGAACTGAAGCGTGTGCTTGAGTCTGTGGTTTCTCAGTGTGAAAAAAAGACAGGTGTTCATGCAAATGAATTCCGTGTAAAAAATATGAGAACCAGATGGGGTACCTGTAACATTGATAAACGCAGGATATGGATCAATCTGCAGCTTGCCAAGAAACCAGCAGAATGCTTGGAATATGTGGTCATCCATGAATTGGTGCATCTGTTGGAAAAGAATCATACACACAGGTTCCGGGCATTGGTAGAGGAATATTGTCCTACCTGGCAGGAGGCAAAAAAACTATTGTCGACCATGCCGCTTGATTATATGGAAAAAGGAGATACGGATATCGATGATGAATAGACCAACATTCAGTGATGTTTATGATATTAACCCTAAGACAGGGGCATTGATCTTAGGGAAGAATCGGCTGGATGATTATGCTACCAAGTTCCTGAATAAATATTGCAAAAAAGCACTGGATACACCTATGCCACTTCC
>ERZ779902.1053-NODE-1053-length-10782-cov-1.872285_pt1 | contig 10782 bp, 6 predicted proteins | sample MGYA00511350_ERZ779902 | MGnify/ENA primary metagenome ERZ779902 (study PRJEB29588, sample SAMEA2146908) | human gut metagenome | biome: human gut; feature: human-associated habitat; material: faeces | place: Denmark | collected 2008/2010 ...
GGCGAGTGGTTTTGGTTTTTGACTCATTGTTGTTACTCCTTGTTAAATGATTTTTTGATTGTGTTTTCTTTTTCTGTTGTTATTACTTTTGATGCTACATTGACATCACCTCCTACTTTTTATGGCAAATAAATTGGATCTTGCACACCTCCTTTCAAAGATTTTTTGTTTCCACTCAATAGGGAGAGAACGAGAAGGGCGTTTTTACAACCACAGAAGGAATTTTTTTTTAAATTGCCCTTCAAGTGATAGATAATGAGAAGCCCCAAAAGTACACGCTAACGGCAAAAATAATTTGAAAAAATTTATCCCCTCACTTTTCTATGGCAAAAAATCAGCCATGTGATAACCTCAATTTTGAAAATAGTCCTCACTTTCTCTGCCGATTCAACACACTATCTATGCGCTCAAAAATTAAAGCCCCTCACTTTTACAAGGGAATTCAGAAGTCCTTTGAGCAAACAAAACACTCTTGTTTTACAATTTGTTTACAATAGACGATGAAAAAACGACTCACGCGCTTTTTGCATATGAATCGTTAGATTGATATTTAATTCGAACCCATAAGGGTGTTTGAGCGAGGCAGCCTTGAAAACCGATTATCCAAACCGCTTTCGGGGTTCGAATTGCATAAAAACAGGGCGCGGTGACCATGATTGATCACCGCACCCTGCGCGTTTGTTATTTAGTTAGTATGCTGTCGAGTGCGATTCGCATACCGAGGCGGAAGGCGTACTCGAAAATGGCTGCTTCTGATAGACTCGCGTACTCGCTCCAACAATCGTGGAACTTTTCGAAGATCTCCTTCTGCTCGTCAGTAAAGCTTTTTTCCAAGTCCTCATGATGCCGCGCCATATACCCAAGGAGCTCTTTCATCTCCTTCGAGTTCGTTCTGCTGTCCTCTTGCGGTATGATATTGCCGTGCCATAGCTCTTTAATAATGCTTTCCATGGTCTGCACCTCCTGTTAGCACAACACAATACCACAGAAGAGAGCAGAAGTCCAGCGTTATTTTAAATTTTTCCTAAAAGTTTTGTAGCTTCAAAGTTCACGTTCACAAGAAATTGTATTATCCTCGGGCGCATCGGGAAGAATCACCGAAACAATCATTTCCACTTTGCACTAAAGTTCAATATCCATAATGGAAAAATTTTTATCGTTGAAATTTGCAGTATGTATTTGTTGACAATCCTTATAATATCTTAATGCTTCTATTTCTGCATCTTTAATCAATGCTTTTCTTTCTGGATCCGTTTCAGCTAATTGAAGAGTATGTAGTTTGTCAGAAAGCTCATTCAATTGCTCACAAATCCAAGCCAAGTTGTTTATAGGGCGATATAATTTTAGATCAAGGATCATGGATTTCCCTTTGGAATCATCCGAACAAATAGTTCCGCATTCATTTCTGTAAAAGATAGTATTATAATCTGTTTTCACAGGGTCATAAAATCTCTGATTATCATAGGGACTTTTTGAAATGTCACCTTCATAAAGATTACTTTTTTCTCCATTACAGTTTCTACAAGAATAAATTAGATTATCGTAGTCGGTTACAAGATATGAAAATCTAGGATCTTTCTTAATTTCTGCTTGTGGGACAAAGTGATCAACCTCAAAGAATGAAGTGACATTATCATCTAAAAGATTGCAATATGCACATCTATGGTGAAAATCCTCTGCTAAATATGGTTTATAATCCTGATAATTTACATAATGCTTTTTACAGTTTCTTGTAATTTTGTGTTTCCTAAATTGCATAAATTACTCCTTTAATTTAGCAATTTGTTTGCTTGTTCGATAAGGGAAACAATCTTTTCCAAGGAACTCGAATTATAAATTTTATCAAGTTCGCTTTGCCCAACCATGCAATACTTATCCAATTTGGATTCCAAATCAATGATTTGTTCAATTAATCCGTTGATTTTTGTATTGTCGGTTTCTGCTTTGATTTGTTCTTTTAACGATGCAATTTGAGATATTAAAGATTGCTTGTTTTTGGTAGCCATAATTATATTAGTTATAATTTTTTTGACCAATGCATTGGATTGCTTTTCACCTATAGCAAGAAAATCTTCCTTTACGTATATTTTGTCGGGATCAACACGAAACTCTTTGGCACAATCTTCTCCACGTCCAGTCAGTATAACACAAGGGAACGCCGGAAGAATATCTCGAATTGTATTAATAATATCAGCACCTTTGTTTGTTTCATGGACAAAAACTAATTTATAATCGATTATCATACAATCGATAGACTGAGCCTTTATGGCGTCGATAATGCTACTTAATAATGTTCCATAATCGCTATTTTCATCTTTGTAGAACGATTCAAAAGTTATATCAAGAGCAGTATCTTCCAACTTAGAATATCTTGCAAAAACTCTTTTTATATCCATTACATGCTGTTTGTCATCGTCTACTATGCCTATGCAAATTTTAATCATTTATAGCCTCCTGATTAAAGAAAATTTCCAAACCGAAGCCATCGGACAAATCTAACACATTGATTGTGGCGTTATATTTATCAATAATTCTATCAACAATCCAGAGTCCCAGTCCCGTTCCTTCATCACCCTTTGAGGTTTCATTAGCAAGAAATATTCTATTCGGGGTGGCTTTGAACTTTGCGTCAAGTGTCGGGCCGTTGTTGATCATCGACAATCTAATTTTATCATCTGTCAAAGAAAGACTATACTCGATTTTTCTTTCATTTACTGTTTTTTGCTCTAGAAAGTATGCCGAGTTTAGATTTAAATTGTTAATTAATGTAAACAAATCGATTTTTGCGATGCTGGTATAGTATTTCCCATGTTCTTCTTCCGAAAAACTAGAAATTGATATAAATTTTTTCCCCATTAACGGCTTCCATAAAAGATTTATCTCATCAATCGCATCCGCTAAATCCACAGTATTTTCATCAAATTGTTTATCTTTAATTGCTTTCATTGTGATATCCAACCATGATTTCAATACTTGATCATTCTCTAATGCGTCTTCAATAACAGGATAGGGATTAAAAATCTCATCCCCCTCATATGGCTGATACCCTAAAATATCATCGATACAACTTCTCACGTGTAACATTTTATCGCCAACCTTTTCGCTAACTCTGCTCAATTCATGAGAAAACGTATTTGTGATGATTCCAGAGGCACTGAAAGCCATTAATATTTGTAAAATTTCTTCAGTAATCTTCTTATCTCTGTATATTTCTCTAACTGCCTCTCGATATTGATCCTCGGTATACGTGTGTTGTGCTCTATCACCATCATCATCCGTATCCTTTTTGGATTGATCATTGTTAGTGGTTGAGATGGGGGTATCCTTGACTATTTGCTGTACGATATTACTGATATTGCTGTTTGGCTTATTCTCATTTATCCATTTACTATATTCTCTGTAATAAAATTGTCTATCATCTTCGAATTGTCTAATTATTGATAGCAAAAGAGCAACAAAGACATAATACTGATCATTTTGTACCAACCCTTCGCGATTAGCCATGTCGTATAACAAAGGATTAGAGTTTCTACCTATTCCAACATTTCCTATCAATTGATAGGGTGGAACATTCCATTGTCCTGAAAGGTGTGTTACAGCGGCAGGTTGCCGTTGAGCTAATTCGGATAAGCCTAGCCAATCAAACAAACCTCCTTCTTCGCCATATGGACGCACCTTAAAATTATCACGATACAGTTTTATTCCGGCATTTTTGTCAAGAAGTGCTTTTCTGTCTTTCTTTACAACATTTTTGATTATTGGAAAATCACTTTTCATTGATTTTAAAAAGTAGAACTCAAATGAAAAGGGACCTGCTTTTTTAGCCGTTTCTATGTCGTAGTCTTCTATGAGTTTTATTATGGGCAAGGAATAGCTGAATGGTTTTGAATAATCATCACGAGAATAATTTTTCTTTTGTAATGCAGGTCGTTTCCAAAAGTCTTCCGTGTTCAATTTTTTTGTTGTTCCTGATAATGTATATTCTTCATCGAAAGAAAAGAACTCAGTTATCATCTCATTTCTTTCAATTGTAACATACACTGTTTCATTTCCGTCATAATTGGAAGTTATTTTATAGTCATAATCTTTCTTTTTCATTTCATACTTGGTTGCAACCATGCTGAAACTATCATTGTAATTATTATTTACGAATATATCAAAAATATCCTCGTTAGCAATAGGGTTAAGATTATTAATGCACGTATTCACCTTTTTGAAAAGACGATCATTCCAAGGTTCACGCAACGGTTGTAAAACAATAATTGTTCCTGTTGACCAATCATATTTTGATATCTTTTCAAAATGGTCACCAACGATAGATTTAACAATATTCGAAAAACTATCTTCTGTCTCGACAAGTTCTGCATCTATTTCGTTTAGTAGTTTCGAGTTGCTGAATTGCTCCCAATCGATGCTCCATTTTACGAGTTTTTCGTTTGCAGCTTTAGTATACATGGTTGATTCTATAGATAACTTATCCAGAGCAAATCTACCGATGCCTTTGGCGCCTGTCTTTATTCGTCCTTTTTCGCTCACATAATTTGTTTCTTTATAGCTAGTTCCAATTCTCATCCAGCTAGTTTCAACAATTTCTTTACTCATTCCACATCCATTGTCAATAAGGATGATTTTATTACGCAAAAATAGAATGCGTTGAACGGCAATCTCCAAATTATCGTATTCAAGTGAAATTTTTTCTTTATCACGATCTGCATCTGTATGTGTTTGGATATATTGTTCTTTAGTGATCTTATTGAAAACACCATCTTTTATAACATACAGTTTTGAAAAAGTAGAAATTTCCTCAGGTAGCAAATCAGAAGAAATATCATCATAGTTAAAAGATTGCGCCAAATATGGATATTTGATGTCATATTGCAAGTATACACATTCAGCGTCTGCATCATAAGCGTTTTTAACTAATTCTATGATAGCCCCGTCGACGCCAGTTATATTTTCTCGACCGATTAGACGTGCTGCTTTTGCGCTAATTTTAAATTGTATTTTAGCCATGTTTCACCTCAAAATTTAAATTCTTCAACATCTTTTGATGATATTCGAATCGAATCTCCTCGTTCTTTTACACCCTTGCTTAGTAAATAGTTGTAGAATTGTTGTGACTGTAGTATAGTGATTGCCGTGTCCAATGGCATTTTTTCTTTTGGTATAATGTACAAACCAGAATAAGGAATATCTTCTACATCTAATTTGTATAGCCGAACTCTGCGCGTTATAATAGTAGACATAAGTAATTTTTCACAATTCAAATGTGCCAATGCTTGAGAACGACCATATTCGTACCATTTTGCTTTGTCATCGGAATCGCGTTCTCCCAATTTTGCTTTTTTACTCTCCAAATATTTGTATGTTAATGGAAAGTGCTTTTGGAAGTAGTCTTCTTCATATCGTACAAGTTGTCCATTTTCATATTTGTACGGAAAAATTATCTTTTGCTTGATTTTATATTGCTCTGTTTTGGGGCTCTTGGCGGTTCTAAGTACTGACGGTTCAACATCAATGTCCATAGAATTATCTTCGTTTACAGTATGTATAAATATTTCATTTGATAATGTGGCAATAGAATTTGACACTTTGAAATAATCACCGAATCTTCTAGTTCCATTAGATACAAAACCTGAAAAATCCCATTTTTCAATGAGTTTTTCTTTATCTATAAATTTTTCTGTTCCTGTTCCATCAAGATACTTATCCCGATAAATAACAATATCAGAATTACTGCCTTTTTGAAAAACTGTTATCGCTGGTGAGGTTAGAACTCCATCAAACATATCAAGCGTTGAACAATCAATTATTTCCATCAATTCTGTCTTCATTATGTTTCTCAGCTTTTCTCCAAAGACTGTTTTGAACATATTAGAAGGAGTAAGCATAACCATTTTTCCGTTAGCCGATAGGAAAGAAAGCCCCTTCTCAATAAAAGCGTATGAGTAATCGAATTTACCAATAGAACAAGAAGTAAAATTTTCTTTTGTTTTCTCTCGCACTTCTTTATCAAGATCTAAATATGAAATGTATGGTGGGTTTCCAATGACATAATCGAAAGTTTCTTCGATGTAAAGACCGTCTTGATTATGGATGTTCCATTCAATATCTGTCAATCCAAAACGCTGTACAACATTGTTCAAATTGTTGATACAACTTTCCACCATGTTAGAATCGACATCATAACCATATATGCATGACTCCAATCCCTTTTTGATGGTAGGCTTCTTCTTCCTTGCTTTTTTAGCATCCACGATGAAACGCTCAACCACTTCAACCAATATATTCCCCGTACCACACGAGTTATCAATTATCTTTTTCCCGAACACATTACTTGTATAATCAATCTTATCAAGCATGTATTTTACAATATGTGATGGGGTAAATATTTGACATTTGCTTAAATCCATATCACTAAAAATCCTTTATGTTTCATTGTGTTAACCAAGTTATTTGAGGGATGATTCACAACTATTGTTCCTGAAACCTCTTGGCTAACTGCACAAACGACGAGTTCGGCATAATCTGCTTTGACGGGATAAAGAGATATTTCCACTCCTTATATCCGTTTGCCTTACCCCACCGCGATGCAGCCTCGCAATACTGAATACCGCGCTTCTTCTTGGCGATAACGTCGGGATCTTGCAACTTATCCTCTCCCTTAACCTCAACCAAATAGATTGTATCTTTGGTTTCTACAACAAAGTCGGGTTCATAAGCGTGCCCGTGATTATATGTAATGTTGAACTCACGGGGAGAGGGGCGAAGCCAATTTTCAACGTCTCCCGTTTCGGTTTCCAACACTCTTGCCAAAACAAGCTCCGGCAAGCTATCAAACTTGGCATTTTCAAAAACACCGCGTTTGATATCACAAAATAGCACAGAACGAATATCCTCGGTAAAGCTATCAAACAAAGATACTTTTTCCTTGTAGCTATAGGTCTGTTGCAAATTATAGTCGCGTGTTCCCACAACTTCTTCTTGCAAAAATCCATTCTCACAATAGAAATGCTGCATCATCTGCTTGTAGATCTTGTTACCAATATCGCGCTTATACATCATAACGATGTTTCGCATGCCGTTCTCACCGTGAACACCCTCATAGTGATCGCACAACTGCGTAATAAGTTTGAATAAGAGCGCAGAGCACTTTTCGTAATCGATTTCCGGCTTTTGACGCAATTGCTCAAGAATGACCTTTTTCGGATTGTATCCCTCGAAGTCTATAGCTTCTCCTTTGATACGCTGCTTATCTTGCATATCCTCAAGGTTCTGAATGAGCAATTCGTTCTTGATCGGAACATGTGTAAAATCGGACAACTCCAAATCAAAATCAACAAACACATATTCCTCAACACCGCTATCCGTAACCTTAATGCGAGGGATAGGGATAAACTTTTCTTGTGCAGCTTTATGAGTTTCCTCAGTCTGATACAGCAACCACGCAGCAAGTGGCATTTCATTTTCCTTGAAAATATTGCCTAAATCCTTATCCTCACCGAGCTTCTCCGCAACCTTGGATACAATTTCTTTTGCCTGCGTAGGCTCTACCTTATGTGTTGGAGTATTCTGAATGTGCTTGGATACCTCGGTGGTGATAATCTCAGTCGCCTTCTTCACCAATGTATCCATTTCTTCACTTTTTTCAATCTTCGTATGAGAGTAAGCGGTTTCCAATACCTTGTCCGGCTCAAACTCAATTTTCAACTGCGTGGAGGCAATCTTTTCGGGAACGATTTCCTCTGCCTTAATAACATTTCCTGCCTTGAAAATTGAATCACCTTTTTGAGCTTCAGCCAAAATGTCATTGAATTTATCGTGCGCGGTAAGCATAACGGCATCTACGTCTTTGTCACCGGTACGTTCGCCGTAAGGCAAACGAAGTCCACGACCTACCATCTGTTCACGGAGAATTTTGGATGCCGCAGTTCTCAGCGGAACTATCGTATAGAGGTTGTTTACATCCCAACCCTCTTTGAGCATATTAACGTGAATAACGATCTCAATAGGGTTGTCCTCGCTTTCAACATCCAAGAGCAAACGAGTATTTGCTTCGCTTTCTGCACCTTTTTGCTTAGAGTGAACAGTAATGGTTTTATTTCTATATGCGCCCTCTCTGAACTCATCCGACTTGATAAAGCTTTCTACCCAAGCTGCGTGATCTGTATCCTTACACACAACCAGCATAAACGGCTTTACAATACGAATAGGCTTTTCGGGAGTGCTATTATTTAGTGCATACATTTCAAGCTTGCGCTTTGTATTTTCGTGACAAGCAATACCATCAACCAGCATCATTTTGTCAAGTTGCTCGTCACCAAAATTGTAAAAATCAATATCAGAGCGCGTAACCGCAAAGGGCGTACGAGTATATCCGTCCTCAATTGCGCGAGAAAGAGGATATTCATATACAACGTTCTTAAAAGGAATCTGCTTTGATCCACTCGCAACAAGAGGAGTAGCAGTCAACTCCAATCCGAGCAAAGGGTGAAGCTCGTTAAGAGCCTGCGCGCCCTTTTCTGCACGATAATGGTGCGATTCGTCCATAATCAACACCAAGTCGGGCAGATTTGATAGATACTGATAGAAAGAATCACCAAGCAGCTCATTTACCTTTTTCATATTCGCGTCTTCTTTATTGAACTTGTCAATATTGAATACGAAAATATGTACCTCTGAATCAAAGACTTCAAGATTCTTGGTGCGGTAGTCGTCATCCGTAATAATCTGCGGAGGTGTGCTAAAACAGCCCAGCCCTTTGAACACATATTTGCTGCTATTCCAATCGCTCAGATCGCGCTTGAGCTTTTCATAAATCGTGGTATTAGGCGCAACTACAAAGAAATTTTTGATATTGTGCTGCGTATAGAGGTATGCTATGAAAGCGCCCATCAAACGTGTTTTACCAACACCTGTTGCCAAAGCAAAGGTAAGCGACATAAACTCACGCTCAAAATCCGAGCAGATCGGATACATAGCGTGGACTGCTCCCAATGCAGCCTTCAAATTCATTCCTTTTCGCAGGCTAACGCTATTGACGATTTCTTCAAGTATCTTCAAAGAAGCGGTCTGCGGCTTACGCAAGGACATAACACCGCTAATATAGTCAGTGGTATATTGAGGGAAATAGTTATTATTCATCTATGTCCTCCTCATCTTCATAAACGGGTGGATGTATGATGTTCAAATTATAGTCGGTCTTACCGAACTCGCAACGCGAAAGCAACATTTGAGGAATCTTTTTGAGCGTAATGTGGTCATACGCCTTGTCAAGTCCGCTTTCAAAGGAACGGCAAGCAATGATCAGATATTCGTCATCCTCCATAGAATCTTTGATAGAGTCAAGGAAGGTAGAATTGAGATGACGGGTGGTAACGAACAGATAGGATTTTTCATTACCGACAGATTGTTTCCAAAACATATCCGAGTTTGGCTGATAGGTAAATCCTTCGTGCAATGCGACTGCTGCGGCAAGCATGTCTGCATCGTAGTCGGAGTTAATAACGTACTCTCCGAAGGGATCTTCGTTTATCAACGACGGAGCGAGTTCATAAAAGCGATATCCGCCGCCACTTTGCCAATTAGTGGTTTTAGTTATACCTCTTTTATCTTCGCCCGCAATTATCGCATCAAGGCGAACCTTGCAATGTGTATAGGCTTGATTGCCCATTTCTATTCCAATATACCGACGCTTCATTTTGTGAGCCACCGCTGCGGTTGTCCCCGAACCCAAAAAGCTATCAAGAACAAGATCGCCTTGATTGGAATAATATTTTAGAATCATTTCAATTAGCGGTTCGGGTTTTTTGCCACCCTTAAAATCAACATTACCTTCTAATCGACAATTTCCAAAATTGCCTGCAAAATCATAGAAATTTGCAACTGGAAGATATTTAAAGCTCTTTCCTTCTTGCAATTCTTTTTGTCGTTTCATGGGTATTCCCGAGTAAAACTTTCCCTTGTTTGCTGTTGCTTTTTTAGGTCCACTTATGTATCGATAACCTAATCCGTCTTCTCCAATGCCTTCCACTTTGTAAAGACAACCAAGACCATCAATTTCTTTTCTGTCTGATAAATATAATTCAAAAAACTCTCCTGCACTTGCTTTAACTCGCGCTAAAGAACCTGTAGCCCAGGTTTCTTTCAAACCTTCCATACAAGGCTCTATTTCTTCTATATGATATTTGTTAGGTTTGAATATTTCAACGCGCTTATTACCAAGGTGAACTATTTCACCAGGATGATCTTCAACAATTCTCCACTTAAACTTCTCAATATCATATTCTTCACGAGGACGATTCAATTTAGCTACACTTTTTTGCTTTGCGTATACGTGGCACTGTTCGATAACTTTTTGATAATCGCTATCTTCTGCCAATGTTTTATTAGGATATCTGACTTGAATATAGAAAGTAGTTAAATAATTACTTCTGCCAAAAACCTCGTCTAATAAAACCTTTAAATAAGCTCCTTCAGAATCGTCAATCTGACAGCAGAAAAAGCCATCATCCGCAAGCAAATTTCGTAAAATCAATAATCTTGCACGCATCAAATCGAGCCATATGGAATGTTCCAGATTATCATCATAATGATCAAACGCTGCTCCTGTATTATATGGAGGGTCTATATAGATACACTTCACCTTTCCGGCATATTTACTTTCCAGTGCTTTCAACGCAAGTAGATTGTCACCGTGAATCAAAACATTTTCAGTGTCGGGATCCGCAGTGGTATTGGAAAGCTCCGCGTTTTCAATCAAAAGTCTTGGTTCTATGTGCA